>ERZ795057.1264-NODE-1264-length-22427-cov-8.786742_pt1 | contig 22427 bp, 20 predicted proteins | sample MGYA00375141_ERZ795057 | MGnify/ENA primary metagenome ERZ795057 (study PRJEB30186, sample SAMN05720163) | activated sludge metagenome | isolation source: Anaerobic digester | place: Hong Kong | collected 2015-01-26 ... | reverse complement strand
ATGGTTTTGTACTTATTAGTAAATAGAGATGATGTTATATGAAGGTTTTTGGATTAAGAGTAGTTAAGTGAAATGTTTTAAAATAATTATAATAAAAAACTATAGCTATGAGAATATTATCTAAAGTGGAATTCTTTCTTAAAAATAAGATTAAAATATTATTCTTATCGTGGATATTTATTATCACTTTCCTTATGTTTTACTCAAGGTACATTATATTATTTCCTTTAAATGAAAATCAAATTATTTCAGTTTATTCGTCAGCTTCTCAAATAATTGGTGGTTTATATGGATTAATAATTACGTCATACATTTTTTTTCGAAATGAACTTGAGCGGAAGAGTAGTTACGATGAGACCTTAGAAACAATTATAGATTATATAAAAAAAGATTATTTTCACTTTATTAAATTTTTAAGTCTTTATGTAATAATTTCTATAGTGTTATCATTAATAATTATTCTATATCAAAATAATTTAGATAACATGTTATTTCGTATATTGTTAAATATAGGTGGCTTTACACTTATTTTTAGTTTTATTACTATATTGATTCTTATTTTAACAATGGTTAATCCTAAAAGTATTGAGCTAGCTAGTGAGATTATTAATAATGAATTATCTAATAAAAATAATGATAGAGAAGGTTCATATGAGGACTTTCATAAATATTATACTCAAATAGAGAATATTCTAAATAAATATAAAGGTTCTGTAATTAGTGATAATGGGGAAAAAATTATTTCATTTGTCACAACTAAGGCTGTTTTAAAAAGATTAATGTTAGAGAAAAAAATTGATAATAATTTATTTGCAAGACTTTTGAGAATAATTCAATATAGAAATAGTCTTATTCATAGTAATATTAATCATGTTGGAAATGAGTACATCGAGGAAGCAAAAAACCTATCCGAAATATTATTATCTCTTTAATATTATAGTTTTAAATAAATAATTTTATAAAGACACTACGCAAAACAAATCTTATACACTTCAATCTCTGTCATTCGCCTGTCTTCCACGTTGCCCCTCTTGCAGAGAATAGTGGCGCGTATGCGCCGGGAGAGGGCGCTGGGTACATGTTGCACTCCCTCCCGTTCCCCCGGCATCCAGGTCTTCCGGCCTGAAAAGTTTTTGAATTGATTTTTTATTGAATTTAATGAAACATAAATTTGCTGGTTTAAGGTCAGCAAACCGGTTGCGCCGATTTCATGTAAGCAAAACCTTAGACGACATTGTGATAATTAAATATAGAGGTAAAATATGGGTATATTTAATGCAACAGCAACTTATGGTAAAACTTTAAGACCAACTGATAATCCTGATGAATATTATATCAAAATATATACCGGGGGATTTGCCGGTGCTGATACAGCAGAAAAAAGAGCAATTAAAGAAATAGAAATATTTTTAAATGATCATCAGGAGTATAATACATTTAAAATTATTAACAGCAAATTTAACATGATTCCGTCTTATCATAAATTTACTGTGTTATTAGAGAAATAATAATATAACCTGATTCATATCTTATGCGCTTCACTTCCTGGCGTTCGCCAGGGCTTCCGCATTCCCCCCCCCTTGCACAAAGAAATGAAGAAGATTATTAAAGAGGTATAATAATTTCTCGCAATGTCAAATAAGCTTGCCTTAATTTACTTTCATCCTTATAAAGTAAAATACTGATTTTTATATTATACTTTCCAGGGAATTAATGTATATAAAGAACGTACCTCTGGCACCTGTCTAAAAGTAGAAACAGGGTTTTTGTTTTTGAGGAATATGTAAAGATGTTCAGGTAGAAGGATCCCCTCCCTCCCGCATACCCCCTGTTTTCTTAAGGTAGCCAGTTATTTTATATTATTGAACCCCTCAAACACACATAAAATATCCACCTTTTCTATACATATAACTCTTGACATGTATAGAAAACCGCTATTTTCTATACATATTCATTAAATGAGGAGCGAATGGCATTTATATTACACCCCCTTCCCCCCGCGATCGACCTTGAGACAAAAGCTGTTTTAAAAAAGGCAGCCTCTGCTCATCGTTACCTTGCTGAACTTAAAGGGGTATCAGGCACAATCCCTAACCAGGGCATTTTAATAAATACCCTCTCCCTGCAGGAAGCAAAGGACAGCTCAGCTATTGAAAATATAATAACTACAGATGATGAGCTTTACCGTGAAGAACTGTTTCCCGATTATGCTGTTAATGCTTCGGCCAAAGAGGTGCGCAATTATGTAACAGCTCTTAAATCCGGTTTTGACCTTGTTAAAAAGAAAGGGCTTCTCTCTGCAAATGATATAGAGACAATGCAATCAGCCCTTGAAAAAAATCGGGCCGGTTTTCGTAAGCTCCCGGGCACATCTCTTAAAAACGATCTTACCGGTGAGGTGGTCTATACGCCGCCGCAGGATCACGCCTCAATAATATCACTTATGTCCAATCTCGAAAGGTTTATCAATGACGATTCCTTTTATGAAGCAGATCCACTTGTAAAAATGGCCATGATCCACTATCAGTTTGAAAGCGTTCATCCTTTTTATGATGGTAACGGCAGAGCCGGTCGTATAATAAATGTTCTCTACCTTGTTCTTAAAGAACTCCTTGATATACCCGTCCTTTATTTAAGCAGGTATATTATCCGAAGTAAAAATGATTACTATAACCTTCTTCAGAAAGTTCGTGATGAGGAGGCCTGGGAGGAATGGATTTTATATATTCTTACAGGGGTAGAGGTAACTGCCAAACAGACCATAAAAATGATCCAGGAGATCAAAGAAGCTTTAATGGTCTATAAACATCGTATAAGGAAAGAGCATAAATTTTACAGTCAGGATCTTATAAACAACCTGTTCTTTCATCCTTATACGAAGATTGAATTTATTGAATCTGATCTCAAGGTTAGCAGACTAACAGCAGCAAAATATCTGGATCTTCTTGCTGAGGATGGTTTTCTCCGTAAGGAAAAGATCGGGAGATCTAATTATTATATCAATATCGCTTTATACTCAATACTGACGAAAGAATAGGAACTTTAAATCCCCGTAACTGAATATTTATTTTTTAATTTATTCCGGAAAAAACACTCTATGACCCCCACCGGCGAAGGCGGTGAAGGTATATAATTATTATTTCCACACTAAAAAATATATTTAGGAATTAATACTGATTAATTCTTGAAAAAAAACAGCATATTCCTGAAAAATTGCATTTATTGAAAGTTTTGCGCCTGTTGAGGTATTATGCCTGAAAAAAGTGTTCATGGCAGAATTAACAGTTCAGGCTGAAGATATTATTAAAAATCCGGAATAAAAGGTATTTTTCATGCACAAGGTAAGAGATTTAAGAAATTCATTTATAGATTTTTTTAAGGAGCAGGGACACAAGATCGTCCCTTCAAGCTCACTTGTTCCCAAGGATGACCCCACACTCCTCTTTACAACGGCTGGTATGGTGCAGTTTAAGCCTATGTTTGCAGGCACTGTTGACCTTGAGTACACACGCGCCGCTTCCATCCAGAAATGCCTCCGCACAAGCGACCTTGAGCAGGTTGGACGTACAAAGAGGCACCTGACACTTTTTGAAATGCTTGGCAACTTCTCATTCGGCGACTACTTCAAAGAGGAGGCCATCGATTTCGCCTGGGACTATTCCACAAATGTTATCGGTTTTCCGAAAGAGAAACTCTGGGCAAGTATTTATGAAAATGACGATGAGGCATATGAACTCTGGAACAAAAGAATAGGAATCCCTGCCGAAAGGATCGTGCGTTTAGGCAAGGAGGACAACTTCTGGGGCCCGGCCGGTGACACAGGCGCATGCGGCCCATGTTCTGAGCTTTACTTTGACCGCGGCGAGGAGTTCGGCTGCGGCAGCCCTGACTGCAAGCCGGGGTGTGACTGCGACAGGTACATGGAGTACTGGAACCTGGTTTTCAACCAGTTCAATCAGAACGAGAAGGGGGAGTTTGAACCTCTTCCCCGTACAGGTATAGATACAGGTATGGGCCTTGAAAGGCTTGCCACCCTTGTTCAGGGTGTTGACTCTGTTTTTGAAACTGATGAGCTGAAGTCTCTCATTGAGTTTGTAAGCCGCGAGTCGGGCAAAAAGTACGAGGGCTCCAACATGCTCCCCATAAAGGTTATTGTTGAGCATGGCCGTACTCTCACTTTCGCGATGTCTGACGGGATATACCCCTCAAATGACGGCCGCGGTTATGTTCTCCGCCGTGTGCTTCGAAGGGCGCTCAGGTACAGCAGGCTGCTTGGCCTGAAAGAGCCCTTTGTGTATAAGGTGGTTGACCCCATAGTTGAGGCAATGGGTGACTTTTATCCTGAAATCACAGAGACAGTTGCAAATGTTAAAAACGTTATCGAGTCGGAGGAGAAGCGTTTCCTTGAAACCATAGAGAACGGCATGGACAGGCTTGAGGAGATTATGAAGGGCGCAAAGAAGAGCGGTTCCGGCCTGATTACAGGTTCAGACGCCTTTGTCCTTTATGACACTTTCGGTTTCCCTCTTGAAATGACTACAGAGATGGCTATTGAGCAGGGGCTTAAAGTCGATACCGACGGCTTTACTTCCGAGATGGAGAAGCAGAGGGAGCGCGGCAAGCAGAGCTGGAAGGGTTCAGACCTGGGCTTTGAGTCTGTGTTTGACGAGATTATTGCAAAGGCGGGCAACACAGAGTTTTTAGGTTATGAGAAAGAGTCTGCTGAGGCGGATATCCTCCTCCTTTATAAAGAGACTGTTAAGAGCGGCGAAATATCTGAAGGCGACAGGGGGATTGTTGTTCTCAACCGTACTCCTTTCTACGGAGAGTCTGGGGGACAGGTTGGTGATATCGGCGAGATTATATGCGGCGATTCGCTTTTCTCTGTTGAGGACACTAAAAAGCACAACAAGACACATATACATATAGGGACCGTTGTTAAAGGTTCATTCAAAGAGGGAGATAAAGTAGAAGCAAAGATCGACAGCGTGAACAGGAACCTTATTCGCGCAAACCACACGGCAACTCACCTGCTGCAGGCTGCTCTGCGGCAGGTTCTGGGGAGCCATGTGAAGCAGGCGGGTTCTATTGTTGATCCGGAGAAACTGAGGTTTGACTTTTCTCATTTCAATTCCCTGAGTGATGAGGAAATCGAAAAGATCGAATCTCTGGTTAACGGGAAAATCTGGGAGAACATTGATGTTAAAACAGATATAATGAACATCAATGACGCTGTTAAAATGGGGGCTATGGCTGTCTTTGATGAGAAGTACGAGGAGACTGTCCGTGTCCTTACAATTGACGGTTTCAGCATGGAGCTCTGCGGCGGTACACACGTGAGCAACACCGGTAAAATCGGCCTCTTCAAGATTCTGAAGGAGGGTTCTCCCGGCGCCGGCATAAGGAGGATCGAGGCTGTTACCCTTAAAGGGCTCCTTGAGAGGTTCAATGAGCAGAACAGGATAGTCTCCGCCCTTACCGAATCTGTAAATATCCCTGAAACCGGCCTTGTTAAAAAGGTGGATGAGCTTATGGCCCGCAGCAGGGCCGCTGAAAAGGAACTGGATAAGATGAAGAAGGCTGCGGCTGTTTCTGATGTCGATTCCCTGATCAGCTCGGCTAAAGAGGTTAATGGTATCAAGATTATATCAATGGTTTCATCTGACCTTGATGTTGAGGGGCTCCGCAGCCTTTCAGATTCATTGAGGGAAAGGACGCAGAATTCTGTTATCTGCCTGGGGTCAGCTGCCGGCGGCAAGGCGATGCTCCTTTACGCTGCGACAAAACCCGCTGTTGAGAAGGGTATAGACTGCGGTAAGCTTATTAAGGACACAGTCGGTATTGTTGGAGGAGGAGGCGGCGGCCGTAAAGACATGGCACAGGCCGGCGGTAAAGACGCCTCCAACCTCGGAAAGGCTATTGATGAAGCTGTGAAGCTTGCCGGGGAGATGATCAAGTAGCTTTTCGGCTGCCTGACTTTTACATTGACGGAAGACAGCAAGGGGCTCAGCCCCTTGCTCTGTTATACGGGGGGATGATAAATGATAGCACGTGTGTGGAAGTGTAAATGCCCTGCGGAGAAGGTTGATGATTTCATACCGTACCTTCACCGCACAGGGGTATATGACGCCGTGAACTCTGAAGGTTTCAGGGGTGCGCAGACTTTAAAGAGAGAGTTAAATGGCAATTTCGAGGTGGTTCTTATCACCTTCTGGGAATCTATGGATTCAGCAAAGGTTTTTGCAGGTGAGGATATTGATAAAGCGGTTCTCTATGAGGAGGATTATAAATACGGCATTGAGCCTGATCTTACGGTTGAGCATTTTACAGTTGCTGATATTTATCTTAAGTAGCTGGAAATCCTGCAGCTTTTCCTATCCGGATGTTTTAAAGTTTTCCTCCGCAGTATTTACAGTACAGCGCGTCAGTATCGTGACCGTCCCTTGAACAGAAGGGGCATGACTGCGTGGTGAGCATCTTCTCCTCCTTCCTGAGATTGGCCATTTCAACTGTTACTATCCCTGTTGGCACGGCTATTATCCCGTAACCCATAATCATGATTAAAGAGGCCAGTATCTGGCCGAAAATTGTCTGAGGCGCGATATCCCCGTAACCCACCGTGGTAAGGGTCACTATTGCCCAATAGATACTTTTCGGAATGCTGGTGAATCCGTTTTCCACCCCCTCCACGAGGTACATTGCTGTGCCTGCAATAATCACAAGAGAGAGTACTGTGCCGAGAAAAACGGTTATTTTATACCTGCTTGCCCTGAGAGCGTGGAGCAGTACATTTCCCTCACTTATGTAACGTGCCAGTTTGAATATCCTGAATACCCGCAAAAGTCTGATTGTTCTTATAACGATGAGAAACCGGGTGCCTGATACAAAGAGGCTGAGGTAGGTTGGTATAACTGCCAGGAGATCAACTATCCCTAAAAAGCTGAAGATGTATTTAAAGGGTTTTCCTATGCAGATTATACGCGCCAGGTATTCAACAGTGAAAAGTATGGTAAAGGTCCATTCAAGGATGCGGAGAAGAGTTCCGTGCTCAGCTTCAATGGAGACAACACTTTCAAGCATAACAGCCGTTACGCTTGAAAGTATCAGTATAAGGAGTATGACGTCAAAGGCCTTACCTGCAGCAGTGTCAGCCTCGAATATTATTTCGTGCATCACGAGGCGCCAGCTGGCGAAAAGCCTCTCCTTTGATTTTGCTTTTTTATCGGAGAGATCCAATCTTATTTATTCCCGAACCTTTCCTTATGTGTGAAATCAGCGATCTCCCTCCTCTTCGGCCCTTCCTTCTTAAATTCAACGGGCTGGCCCACAGGCATTATTGCAACAAGTTCATAAGGGGCTTTTACATCGAGAAGTTCCGCACATTTTCCCTGGTCCATGGAGCCCACGACCACTGTTCCCAGGCCGAGATTGTGAGCTGTTAATGCGATATTCTGTACTGCAATTCCCAGGTCGAACATATACCATGAATCGAACTTTGTGCTTTTTTCACCGTTTTTGTAGCCGGGAAGGTCGCTTTTACCGCAAACGGCAATGAGTACTGAGGCTGAGAGGGAACCTTTTCTTGCCGGGTTTGTTTCAGAGTAGGTACCGACTATTTTTTCTATCAGTTCTTTGTCCCTGACAATTATAAATTCCCAGCACTGCGTGTTTGACCACGACTGGGCCCACTGTGCAGCCTCCATAAGTTTTGAGATCTCTTCATCAGTAACATGATAATCAGTGAATTTTCTCACTGACCTGCGGCTCATTATTGCGTCATGAAGTTCCATAATTTTACCTCACAATAAGATTTTATATATATACCGGGTGAAATTTTCAAGTCCGATGTTGATTCTCTCTAAAATATCATTAAAAGAAACCGCGGCGGCAAGATTTTTTTTAAGGTTCATGTTTATATCTTCACTTAATATAACAGGGTCAAGGTCGGAGTATAAAGCGCTGTGGATGATCCTCATCTCTTTTTCAATCAATGCGGTCAGTTCGCCGTGGTACGGGGTGGGATTAAGCGCTGAAATTATGCAGCCGCAGATGTTTGCTTCGAACATGGTGATGCCGAAATGGGTCATCACTATTCTGGATCGGGTAAGTATTTCCGCGTATGAAACATCTTCATGGAGCGGTTCTCCCGTGAGAACTACAGGCCTGCCTGATGAAAGGAGTATGGCCTTTGTGCTTTCAGGTATCGATTTTGAAATTTTTGTGAGCAGTTCCTCCGGGGGGTTAAAACCGGCGTAGATTGTAATGTCTATATCCCGTGAAACCGGGTCTGCACCTGAGAGGTTTTTAATTCCCTCTGTAAAGTTGTATCCGTAAATAAATTTTTCCGTGTAAAAGCCTGGTTCATTGCTACCGGATATTTTATTGGGGAGGAGGTCAACATAATGGTCAGCAGAACTCCTTCCTTCTCCCGCATCATCCACCGCAAGAACAGGGGCAATGGATTTGAGCGAGGTAATTTCCTCCTTCGAGGAATCACGCATATCTCTTATTATAAGATCAGCTGATGGAGGAAGGGAGGTTATGAGCATGTGCCGGAACCTTTCCGGGATACCGGCCTCACCTTTCTGCAAAAGTATGCTGACATCGAAATTATGCTTTCCCGTAATATAGGAGACCAGGTTAAGCATCCTCTGCAGGTGGCCTGTCCCGAGTTCCCCGCCTGTACCAGTTACTATTATTATATTATTTTTTTCCATTGCTGTGATGGGTCATTGGTCTCTGTTCAACTCCGGAATTTATAAGACGGAGTTCAGGTTCTCTTCTGATAAGGTCAATGACCTCTTCAGGCTCAATAGGCTTTCCCCTGTAAAGGCGGTTGTATATCTCTGTCATAAGCTTAAAGTCTTCCTCAGTATCAACTGTAAGCCTTAAGTCCGGGAAGGGATTATCCATTCGGGATGAGTATTTTTCGATTCTGAAAAGTTCAGGGTGTTCCTTTATGTAAGGTGTAACGTGTTCCCTGTGGTGAGGTTCAATCCCCTCTCTGAATGCCTTTTCAAGGGCGGTTTTTCTGATGACTTCAACCCCGGTGCCCAGGGGAATGCCCGATGTTGTGCAGTGGTCCGCTCCTTTTTCACGGGCATAGGTCAGCGCCCTTGACGCGGCAATATGGTCCGTCAGAGGGTTGTCTCCTGTAATTCTGATTACGTAGTCGCATTGAATGTTTTCGGCCGCGCGGTAGTATCTTTCAAGTACATCGTTTTCCGGGCCTCGGAAGATGGTGATGCCGCAGTTTCCGGCTATATCCTCCAGGGGATCATTGTCTATGCCTGTACCTGTTGCAAGAATTACAACAGATGTTCCGGAAATCAATTTTGCTCTTTCAATAACGTGTTGTATCATGGGGATTCCGCAAAGGGGGAGGAGCGCCTTTGACCGGAGCCTGGTGGAATTTAGCCTTGCCTGTATAACAGCTGCCGCTTTCATAGGTTACATTATCTAAAAATTAAAAGTATACCATTCATCACAGTTTTTACAGTCAGGTTTAGACGGGAATTTGTCAGAGTAATTTTCAATGAATGCTTTTTCCTGGGCCTTGAGTATATCCTTTAAAGCTGTATCATTAATGTTGCCGTAACCTGCTTCACCGTCAATGTCCTGCTTGCAGTAGGCAATTGTGCCGTCAGAGAGGATGTAAAGGTCCCTCTGAAGGTGCCAGCATGGGATTCTTTTAAGAGGGGAGAGATCAGAGTATCTTCTGTCCTCAATTCTTCCTGAGTAGGTATTCTGTTTCTGCAGAATAATGGGGACCTTGTATCCCTCCCAGAAATCGTAGAATTTGTCCAGGTATGTTCTCTGCTCATCCCCGCCGCTGAATTCATCAGTTTCGTTGATCTTCATTATCTGTAAATAAATTCTCTCTCCGCTGCTGTTAAGATCGTTGAGAGAGGTAATGTTGCTGAATACGGTATCAAAAGAGTCCGCGCCGTGGAGCCTGGTGTATGAGTCACGGTCCATGCCGTTGTTATTTATTATAACTTTAATTTTTGATCTTTCAGGGGAGGATATGTATGTTTTGAAATTCGCGTCAGCCTTTATCCCGTTTGTTTCGATTATAAGCTGGTCAACAAGGGGTTCAGCGCAGACAAAATCCATCATCGCGTAAAAGTCCGGGTGATCCGCAGGCTCCCCTGATCCTCCGAAACATACGGTATAGGGGAGGCCGTGTTCATTCATTTCATTTATGAGTTTTTTAAGTGTATCTGTGCTCATCCTCTGGTGTGTCTGCTTCAGGGCTTTTCTGTAGCAGAAGAGGCAGTCAAGGCCGCATTCACCTGTAATTTCAATTTCAAGGTATGAGGGAGATGTGAAAAGAGTTTCAGGGTTCTTTTTGATAAGGTCTCTGATTTCGCTATAGGATGGTATTCCCCCCATTGTTTCAGAGAGATTCCCCATGATTTTTTTCTCCCTGGGATCAGATAGCCTGAAACTGAGCCTTTTGTCCCTTATGTCCGGTTCGCGGTAGTAAAGCTCAACATCGAACTGGTTTATGTTGGATTTGATTACTTTGCTTAAGGGGAGGCTCTCCTCCTGAATGTCCGGCAGCTGCTTCATCAGTTCGCCGGAATATATCTCACATGTGAAACCCTCCGGAAGATTTTCAGAATAGGTAAATTCAGCAAGATATTTTATATGGAGTTCAGACATCTCCTTTAATACATCGGGATCAAAAAACGGCGAGTCGCCCTTTATAACAGCTATATGAGGGGATGATGTCCGGGAGAAAATGTCTCTCCAGTATTTTACGTCATCAGAGGATTCCCTGATAATTATATTTTTTTCATTTTTAAGTTTCCCTTCATATACGGAAGGGATTGAGTAGTATATTTCTCCTGAACTGAATGTTTCCCCGATTCTTGATGATATTATATGGGGTGTATATTCACCCCTGAATTCAAGTATGCTGTCAGTGAGGTCTTCATCAATATGAATTATGATATCTACTCTGTTTTTTTCCATTATTTTCCCTTTACATAGTTTTCCATGTAAATATTTATGGCGGCTTTCTTTTTCTGTTGAGTAACCCATTTCCTGAACTGGGCTTCCATGTTTTCGGTATAAAGTTTATAAACAATCATTCTTTCAACTTTGTCGAAAGAAACAGGCCGTATCCCGAGAAATTTGGCAATATGATAACCGAATCCTGATTTGAATACTCCTGATATCTGGCCACTTTTTTTCATCCTGTAAACATTGCTGGCAAAGTAAGGATCAAGCTGGGCAAGGATCTGCCATCCCAGGTCGCCTCCATTAGCGGCTGAGCCGGGGTCCTGGGAATACTGAGATGCCAGGGATTCAAAGGATTCCCCTGCCATGATTCTTCTTCTGATCCCGGCGATTTTTTTATTGGCCTTCTTTTCGCTCGCCAGAGATCTCCCTTCAGGAACAATGAGTATATGTTTCACATGTACTTCGTAACCGAGTTTTTTCCTGTTGGCATAGAACCATTTTTTTGCCTCTGCTGTGGAAGGAGGGTTTGTTCCCACAGCAATAGACATTATCTGTTCTTTGGCTATCTTAACCCTGAGATCATCAAAAAAGGTAAAAAAATCCGTTTTCTCTTTTTTTTCAATATAGTCTATCAGTTTCTGAAGATCGGGATCTATTTTTACCTGAGGTTCAAACCTGTTCTCCATATATTTTTCGAGATTCTCGGATACTTTTTTTACGGTTTTTTTAACTTTGCTGTTTTTCATCTTCGAGCTGAAGTAGGAGGTCATAAACCCTTCAAGCTGGTTGATTACCTTTTTGTTGCTGATTTCGATAGATTCTCTCTGGGCTGTTTCAAATATAATTTCATTTTCAATAAGCCTGTCCAGAATTCTGCTTTTCTCTCTGGCAGCTCTTCTGGAAGAGAAATGTTTTGAACCCCTGAGCCTTTCGAAACGGAGGTTAACCTCGCTCTCCATGACCGGCCTGTTATTAACTACAGCAAAAACCCTGTCGTAGCTGTCCCATGAATAAAGATGGGCCGGAGGCAGTATAACTGCAGATAAAATCAGCGCTGTAATTAGTCGCAGTGTCTTACGTGTAATTCTCATTTTAAAATAATCCTGTATCAGAAAATCTAACAGTTGGCATTTCTGTTTTTCTTAAATAATAGATACTCAATTCCGTCAACCAGTGCCATCCAGGAAGCTTCGATAATATTCGGGGAAACCCCCACCGTGCCCCAGTGGTTTGTTCCGTCTGTCTGGTCAATAAGTACCCTTACGCTTGATGCAGTTCCGTTATTATCTTCAAGAACCCTTACCTTGTAATCTGAGAGATGCATCTGAGATATCTCGGGATAGAATTTTGTCAGGGCTTTTCTTAGCGCGTTGTCCATTGCCTCAACAGGGCCGTGGCCGTTTGCCGCGGTATGCTCCAGGGTGCCTCCTACCTCAACTTTGATTGTTGCCTCGCTTTCAAGCTTGCCGTCACTCTCCATTTCGGTTATAAGCCTGAACCCGAGAAAATTGAAAAACGGCCTGTATTCACCTGTAGCTTCCCTGATTAGAAGTTCAAAGGAACCTTCAGCAGCCTCGAACTGGAACCCCTGGTCCTCCAGTTTTTTTATTTTTTCAAGCAGATCTTTTGAAATACTGAGATCGCTTTTTATTTCTATGCCGAGTTCTTTTGCCTTGAACTCGATATTGCTTTTTCCCGAAAGTTCAGAAATAAGGACTTTCCTCCTGTTCCCCACGAGGGTGGGATCAATATGCTCATAGGTCCTTGTGTCTTTCTGCAGTGCTGATACGTGTATACCCCCTTTATGAGCAAAAGAGTTATCTCCCACGTAGGGGCTGCTCTCTGTATGATGGAGATTGGCGATTTCACTGACCATTCTGCTAACCTCTGTGAGGTGCTGAAGAGCTCCTCCTGAAGGGCATTTATATCCCATTTTCAGTACTGCGTTCGGGATAAGGGTCATAAGATCACAGTTGCCGCATCTCTCACCGTATCCGTTTACTGTCCCCTGTATGGAAAGGGCTCCGGCATCAAGAGCGAACATTGAGTTAGCAACGGCTACTCCTGTATCATTATGAAAGTGTCCTCCAACCGGTGTCTTAATCCCTGATGTGACATCTGACGTGATTTTAGAAACTTCCGCCGGGAGTGTCCCGCCGTTAGTATCACAGAGTACAATCATGTCGGCTCCTGCTTCGCAGGCCTTCTCTATGCACTGGTATGAGTAGTCGCTGTTTGATTTGTTGCCGTCATAAAAATGTTCCGCGTCGAGAAAAACCTCAAATCCCAGGTCTTTAAGGTAGGCAACCGAGTCATATATAAGTTCAAGGTTTTCATGGAGCTCCATGCCAAGGGCCTTGGTTACCTGGAAGTCCCAGGTCTTTGCAACAAGGGTTATTACGTCAGCTTTAGAGTCAACCAGTGACTGGATCATCGGGTCGTCCTTGCATTTAAAACCCTTTCTTCTTGTTGAGCCGAAAGCGGCAATTTTCGCGTGTTTAATTTCGTTTTTTCTGATCTCGGCGAAAAATGAATCATCCTTGGGGTTGGATCCCGGCCATCCCCCTTCTATGTAATCGATTTTGAGCCAGTCTAATATTTTTGCTATATTAAGTTTGTCCTGAATAGAAAGGGATATGCCCACTGTCTGTGCGCCGTCCCTCAGCGTTGTGTCATAAATACTTATAGTTTTTTCGGGCATTATACACTCTTGATTTGTGGTATTAGATTCTGCAATGGAAACTTCTGCTGTGTGAAGTGATGTTCCCTGACAGTAAATCCAATCATGGTTGTTTCAAACAGCTGAGATTTCAAGTAATTTTTCGCTGGCAAAAAAGATTAATACCGTGCGGGAACCTGAAATGTTGATACAACATTATTAAAATATTTTTCCCGTTTTGTATCTCCCTTGACAGCAAATATTTAATTGACTAAACAATTTCTGTATTTATTCCTTTAATAAATTCAGAGCAAAGTATTTTATACCTCTTACTTGTAAAGAAACCGGCATAAAGAACCGTTTTTCAAGTTTGAAAACTATGTTCAGGAATTGTTACCGGGACAGTTTATAAAACTATCAGCTGTTCCCCTGTAAAGCATTTCATGTCTGGAAAGGTCATTATGAAATTTTTTAAAGTAATCTCTTTTTTTGTTTTATCGTCGTTTATCCTGTCCTGCTCAATAACTGCGGAAGGTAAGTATAGTGATATACTTGAGAAATATGCGGAAGGGGAAATCGAAGATACGGCTGCTATTACAGAAAACCTGCTTGAGGGTTTTTCTTCCGTAATGCTAAACGGAGAAAATATTTTTTTAAGCAAGAACGTGGTGATAACCGGGGATGAGGGTAACATTATCCTGGTGTATCCGGAAGAGATAAATCTGAATGCTGAGAAGATTATCAGTGATAATATATCATACGCTGATATGGGCAGGAAAAGAATTATGCTGGGGAACAGCAAAGGGTTCTGTGTATTTAATCCGGACGGGGACCCTGTTGCTGTGTACAGGGCTGATAAAAAGGAGAATATTGATTCAGCGGTCCTGAGAGGGGATAATACGGTTTTTTTTACATCCGGAAGAATAAATGAACTTTCAGACAGTGAGAAAACGGTTAACAGGCTGGACCAGGGAGTCTACAGCCCGCCATATAAAAAATTATTCAGGGCTTCAATGATTTCATCAGAGAAATACTACGGGGTTATTACAGGTATAGCAGGGGCTTATTATATAAGCGTTTTTGATAATATTGACGGGACCAATAAAGTAAAAAATATTGCCGCTTCATCTTTTGAGTTTAACATGAAGGATGATTATGTCCTGTATATCAGGGGAGGTACAGGGGTCTGGTCTCTTGTGAGATATGATATACCTGTTAAAAAGAGAAATAAACTGAAGACCCTTGGGAAAATATCAGATGTTTATGTCGCTGAGGAGGGGCTTGTTTATATTAGTGAAAACAGGACATATGTGCAGAGTATGAACGGGGAGAGATGGGAGGCTCCTGCGATGTTTCGCGTAAAAGGTATATGCAGGAACAGTGTGCTTGCTGATTATAAAGGTAAAACATATATAATTGATTTTAATGTGCTATATGAAAAAATCCAGGAGTTCGGGCAGGTTAAGGGGGGCAAAAACGGTTAGTGTTTTTTTGCCCTGTTCCAGGGGAAATAGGGGGCATATGTATCCTCTATATCTGTACCCTCTAAATATGGATGAGATTTGTCTGATATCTTTACGAAGAAAAGGAGAGTTATTACTACAATTAATGATAAAATTGCTATTACCAGCATGTTGAGAATTTTATTCATATCAGGATACATTATACCCTCCGGAATCAGTTTTGTATAGCGGTTATTTAAAATTTGAAAAACAGCACTTATAGATAATTTACTATAGAAATTTTATTTTTACCAGCTTTAAGCCAGTATATATCTAACAAAAAAAGCTTGCACTGGACAATTATAATATAATTTTGATATAATATATAAGTGGAGTTTTAAAATCAACCTTTTCACTATTTTTAATGAGAAAAAGACTTAATAAAAAAGGTATATTAGTATTTTGAAAAGCCGGTTATTTTTTTATTGAGACGCAGAGGTGAGAGGCTACATTTATAAAATAAGTTATTTGCAGGTTAAAACTAATGAGAAAGCTACACAGAAATGATTTATGCTGGTGCGGCAGCGGGAAAAAATATAAAAAATGTCATATGGAGTCAGATGCTCTGGAGGGAGCGAAGACGCAGCTGAAAAAACCACCAAAAGGGATTATTATAAAGACTCCTGAACAGATTGAGAAGATAAGAAAAGCTTCCATACTTACCAGGGATATTCTTGATATGGTCTCTGAAAAGATAGGTGAAGGAATTACCACAGATGAGATAAATGAATGGGTTCATGAATATACGATAAGCCGTGGTGCGAAACCGGCTCCTCTCGGTTATAACGGGTTTCCTAAAAGTGTATGTACATCTATTAATAATGTAATCTGCCACGGTATACCGGATGAAACAGTTCTTAAAAACGGCGATATAATCAATGTTGATGTTACCTCTATAGTTGACGGTTATTACGGCGATGCCAGCAGGATGTTTATTATCGGAGAAGCTTCTGAGACTGCGAAAAAACTTGTACGTGTGGCAAAGGAATGCATGGATCTGGGAATTCAGGAGGTAAGGCCTTATAACGATTTTGGAAGAATAGGCCAGGTAATACAGAAGCATGCTACGGATAACGGCTTTACTGTTGTGAAGGATTACGGCGGACATGGCATAGGGGATAAATTTCACGAGGAGCCCCATGTGCATCATTATGATAATGGTCTCAGAGGCCTGCAGATGTTTCCGGGAATGGTATTTACCATTGAACCGATGATCAATGAGGGTAAGTTCCAGACAGGTCTTCTCGGAGACGGATGGACTGCTGTAACTGTGGATGGTCTTTTATCGGCCCAGTGGGAACATACGGTTTGTGTAACTGATAGCGGAGTTGAGATACTGACAGAGTAATTCTTAAGGTCGTTTGTAATGACAGATAAGCATAGAAATTAACGGATTGGAATAGATAATGAGACGAAACGGTTTTTCCGGTTCACAGAACTGGGTTATGAGACTTATTTTTATTAATGTAGCTGTTTTTCTGATCCAGATAATAGTTCGGGAGTATAACGGGATTATGGTGGGTTATTTTGGCCTTACACCTGTCCTGGTTCTCGAGAAATTTTTTATCTGGCAGATTTTTACATACATGTTCCTCCACGGGGGATTTTTTCATATTTTTCTTAACCTTTACGCATTGATGCTTTTCGGTATCCCTGTTGAGCAGTTATGGGGGAGCAGAAAATTCCTTTTATACTATTTTTTCACAGGTGTAGGCGCGGGAATTTCGATTCTTGTAATTAACACTTTTCTCGGAGGAATTCTCTACGTTACGCCGACAATCGGCGCCTCAGGGGCTGTTTTCGGGCTCCTCCTGGCTTTCGGGATGCTCTTCCCTGACGTGGAGCTCCTTGTCTTCTTTGTCATACCTATGAAGGCAAAATATCTGGTTATACTTTACGGAGCCCTTGAATTCATGTCTCTGGTTTCATCAGGAGGTGGAGGCAATGTTTCCCATGTCGGGCACCTGGGCGGGATCGTTTTCGGCCTTATCTTCTTTCTGATAATGAGAAGGAGGGGTATTGAATTCAAGGCTAAAAAGATCAGAGCAAAAATCAACAGGGAAATGAAGGCGACAAGCGCTGCTCCCCCCTCCGGCAAAAGCGATGAGACAGCGAAGCTTCTTGTTATTCTGCAGAAGGTAAAGAATGGCGGCGCGGAAGCCCTTTCTGATGATGAATATCAGCATATCAGGCTCAAGGAAATAATGATGGAGGGGAGAACGGACATCTGTGTTGAAGAGGATTTTGATTATACAGACGAATACTGCCTTAAATGTGATGACGTTGAGGTCTGCCTTATGAGGGAGATAAAAAAATATATATGATACCTGTGAAGATAAGACTTAAAGAGGGGGCGAAACTGCCCGAGTATCAGAGTATCGGAGCGGCAGGTGCGGACCTTTGTGCACTGGTTGATGAACCTGTACTTCTTTCTCCGGGCAAAACGGCCCTTGTTCCCACGGGACTTTTCGTTGAAATCCCGGATGGATACGAGGCCCAGATACGGCCCAGAAGCGGCCTTGCGCTGAAGCATGGCATAACTTTTCTTAACTCCCCGGGAACAATTGATTCAGATTACAGGGGAGAGATAAGCATAATAATGACTAACCTCGGGGAGAGAGACTTTACTGTTGAGCATGGCATGAGGATCGGGCAGATTATTTTTTCAAAAGTCTACAGAGGTGAGTTTATTGTTAAAGAGGGCCTTAATGAAACAGATCGCAGTCACGGGGGGTTCGGTCATACCGGCGTATGAGTGAAAAAACAAAAGAATCAAAAGTTAATATAATCCCGCTCGGCGGTCTCGGGGCGGTTGGGAAAAATATAACCCTTTTTGAACAGGGTGATGATATTATTATTGTGGATTGCGGCATTATGTTTCCCAGGGACGAGATGCCGGGCATAGATTACATCATACCGGATCTGTCATATATAAGGAAAAACAGGGGAAGGATAAGGGGAATAATCCTTACGCATGGCCACGAGGACCATATCGGAGCCATAGCATTTCTGCTGCAGGAGGTAAGGGTCCCGATATACGCTACAAGGCTTACCATAGGTCTTGTGCAGAGCAGGCTCGCAGAAAAGCCCCTTAAATATGAACCTGAATTTATCGAGGTTACGCCAAGGCAGATAGAGGAGATCGGGTCATTTACAGTTGAATTTATAAGGGTAAATCATTCTATTATCGGCGGGGTAGGGCTTGCCATACAGACAGTGGCGGGAACCGTTATACATACAGGTGACTTTAAGATAGACTTCTCCTCAGCAGAGGGAGAGGTGACTGATATTTACAGGTTCGCCCATTACGGTGAAAAGGGAGTTCTCCTGCTGATGTCTGACAGCACAAACGCGGAGAAAGAGGGTTTCACGAAATCGGAATCAATTCTTATAGACAGGCTTTTCGATATATTTTCATCTTCAAAGGGGAGGATTATTGTCGCCTCCTTCGCTTCTAATATACAGAGGATTCAGCAGGTCCTTGATACCGCGCAGAAGTTCAACCGGAAAGTTGTAATTTCCGGACTGACAATGCAGAAGAATATAGAAATCGCGGAATCTCTCGGTTTTCTTGATGTTAAGGAGGACCTGATAATAGGGATTGATGAGGCGGCGAAACATCCTAACAAGAAGATAGTTATAATAGGGACGGGTACGCAGGGAGAACCAATGTCGGCCCTGGCAAGAATGGCCTTCGGTACACACAGGCACTTTATTGTGGAAAAGGGCGATACTGTTATAATTACAGCTTCCGTAATTCCAGGCAATGAAAGGATGGTGACAAATATTGTTAATTCCCTTATGGAGATAGGGGCTAATGTCTACTACGACAAAGATGAGGATATCCACGTTTCAGGCCACGGTTCCTCCAAGGAGCTCAAGCTGATGCTTACTGTGACAAAACCGAAATTTTTTATGCCTGTTCATGGCGAGTTTAAACATTTAAAAAAACATGCGGATATCGCCGAGTCCCTTAATATAAAATCATCAAGGATAATTATAGCCAAAAACGGGGATGTGCTGGAGCTGACCAAAAAATCCTTTAAGGCAGTAGATAAAATACCCCTGTCAGAGATGTATGTTGACGGTACCGAGATCGGGGATGTGGCGGGTGAAGTAATCCGCGAAAGGCACCTGATGTCCACTGACGGTATAATTTTTATTACTTCTGTTATAGCCCAGGGTATGGCTCTGAGCGAGCCTGAGATTATTGCAAGGGGTTTTATCAGTAAAGAGAATGTCAAAATTCATAAAATGCTTAAAAAAGAGATTGAGGACAGGATCCGCAGGCTCCTTATAGAAAAAAGAAGCCGGGAAGAGATGGAGATCTCCCTTAAAAAGAGTGTAAAAAGTTATATATACAGGGTAACAAGGAGAAACCCTGTTATAGAGGTAAAAATAATTGAAGTATAATTCCCCTTTCCTCCCTTAAAGGGGAGGAGGGTTAAAAAATAAATTCCATACCTGATAATAATCCCCTCTTCACCCTAAAAGAAATCCCTTAAAAAGCCGAAAATTATTAAAGACAGGGTATCTCATGGCTGCGGTTGACTTTTACGGATTTTCTGAAATAAAAAATTTTACCGTTATGGTTTTTATTCTGCAGTCAGTGTTTGATAATTTTATTTAACCCTGGTCGGAGGGAGTTTTGTTACAGGATAAAAGGTACAGGGAAATATCTGGTGTTCTTCTTTCCCTTGCGGGTATTATTGTTCTATTAAGCATATCAAGTTACAGCCAGAATGATTACAGGGCTCTTGTTTTCAACAGGCCTGTTTCAAATATAATAGGACCTGTGGGTGCACTGATCTCTCATATATTCAGGTCGGCCTTCGGGGTCGCTTCATATATTTTCGTGTTAATGCTGTTTCTTTCAGCGTGGAACCAGTTCAGAAAAGAAGCGGGCGGGGATGTTGTAGATAAGCTGTTTACCCTTTTTTTCCTTACAATAAGCTCCGCGTCATTCCTTGCTACATCTATAGCTGACATTCATCAGAACAGCGGCGGTTTTATAGGGTATTATATATATCAGTTTTTTAAATCAGTGATAGGTGTGACCGGTGCTTATCTCGTTATAGCAGTGATGAACCTGGCAGGTCTGATCCTTCTTGGCGCCGTGTCTCTCACCCCCCTGTTTGAGAACAGGGGGAGGATCACTTTTTTCGGAGAAAGGGGCATTATAAAGCGTTTTAAATGGAAGGGGAAGACTCCGGAGGAGGGTGTTCCGCTTAACTATATAGGAGAGGATCTCCGGGCAGGCAAAAAGGTCCCCTGGATTGTAAAGCGAAGGGTTGTTATCGGCGGATCTAAGAGTGAAGGCGAAAAGAGTGAGACAGTGAGGCTCCTTGAGATGAATGTTCCGGCTGCTGTTGATGATGAACTTTTCAGGGGGGCACTGCAGGGTGACGTTGCCGGGTATGAGCCGGTTGAAAGTGATGACGTTATTATAGGGAAGGATTCCCTTAAAGAGAATGATTACGAATTTGATTATTCTCCTGAAAATGCGGATCCATTCGGGGGTGAGGATTGTTCTGAAACCGATATTAATGGTTTTGATGAGGATGAATATTTTGAAGAGGATAATCCCGTCCCTGAATATACGGGTACCCGGGAAAGGCACGGCTATGATGATGAGCCTGAAGTGAAGTTCAGCCGTGAGGAATATGAAATAAGAAAAAACAGAATTTTCGGAATAGATGCGGAGGGGGAGACAGGAGATGATACCGGAACCTCAGGCGCAGTTGCAGCCGGGACTGACAGGGAAAAGCGTGTAGTTGAAAAAGGCCCCGGGGGGCCCATTGATGAGAGGGTCTTCAACCAGCTTAAAATAAACAAGGAATATATAATACCAACAGGGTTTCTTCATAACTCCGAACCTGTGGATACCGAGACATGGGAGAGTGAAATAAAGAAAAACTCACAACTCCTTGTGCGTACACTTTCAGATTTCGGTATAGAGTCCAGGGTTATAAACGTAAACAGGGGCCCTGTGGTTACACTGTACGAAATGCAGATAGCAGCGGGGATAAAGATAAACCGTGTTGTTGGGCTCGCTGATGATATCGCAATGGCCCTGGCTGCATACAGGGTAAGGATAGTTGCTCCCATTCCGGGTAAATCGGCAATAGGCGTAGAGCTCCCGAACAAGAAACGGGAGATGGTTACCCTTGGGGATATAATAAAATCTAAGCAGTACCAGGATAACAAGGGGAGTCTAAAGGTGGGGCTCGGCAAGGATATTTTAGGCGTGCCTGTAATGCTGGATCTAAAAAAACAGCCTCACCTTCTCATAGCAGGCGCAACGGGCGCCGGTAAGTCAGTGTGTGTCAACTCCATCATAACAAGTATACTGTATAACTATGACCCGAATTATGTAAGGTTCATACTTGTTGATCCGAAGATGGTGGAACTTCAGTTTTACAACGGTATGCCTCACCTGCTGACACCTGTAATTACGGAACCGCATCTTGCACCTGCTGTGCTGAAATGGTCAATTTTTGAAATGGAGCGAAGATACAGGCTTCTTGCATCAAAGAACACCAGGGACATTATTACATATAATGAAAAGATCCGGAGAGAACGGAGCAAAGAGGAGAAGCTTCCGTTTATCGTGATTATAATTGATGAGCTGGCGGATCTTATGATGGTGGCATCAAAGGAGATTGAAGGGTCCATTACCCGTATTGCCCAGAAGGCAAGGGCTGTCGGCATCCACCTTGTACTTGCTACTCAGAGGCCGTCAGTGGATGTCATTACCGGTATCATAAAGGCGAATTTCCCGGCGCGTGTTGCATTTCAGGTTGCCCAGAAAACAGACTCCCGCACTATCATTGATCAGAACGGCGCGGAAAAACTTCTCGGCAAAGGGGACATGCTTTACCAGTCTCCAATGAGTTCATATCCCGTAAGGATACAGGGGGCCTTTATCTCTGAAAACGAGATTGAGGATATAGTAAAGCACCTGAGGACCCTGGGAGAACCTCAGTATATAGATATTGAAGAATCACTTTTTACAGATGAGGATGGGGAGCTCTCCGAAGAGGAGGATGAGCTATTTGTTGAGGCGCTTAAAATCGTTGAGGACACGAGAAAAGCATCGGCTTCGTATCTTCAGAGAAGACTCAGCATAGGGTATAACCGTGCCGCACGTATGATCGAAAAGATGGAAGAGCTCGGTTATATCGGGCCCCAGCAGGGGAGCAAGCCAAGGGACGTCTTTATCTGATTATTTTTTTGAAGCGGACCACGGGTCTGCGTCAAACCTGTCGTATTCATCACCTTCAGGATTTTCATAA
>ERZ795057.1258-NODE-1258-length-22540-cov-6.262575_pt1 | contig 22540 bp, 28 predicted proteins | sample MGYA00375141_ERZ795057 | MGnify/ENA primary metagenome ERZ795057 (study PRJEB30186, sample SAMN05720163) | activated sludge metagenome | isolation source: Anaerobic digester | place: Hong Kong | collected 2015-01-26 ... | reverse complement strand
ATGAAAGAAGATGGCTTATAGCTATGGCATTTGCCGAACATAGTTATAATTTATTAATTGAAGATGGTTGGCAAGCTCAGCAGGCAAGATCAGTTCTTCCGAATTCGACTAAAACCGAAATAAATGTTAAATATAACCTACGCGAATGGAGACATTTCTTTAAACTAAGAACTTCTCCCGCTGCTCATCCGCAGATGAGGGAATTAACGATACCTCTTCTAAAGGAGTTTCAATCAAAGATACCTATCATTTTTGATGATATTAAAATAAACGAGTCTTAATGAATCCTTATGAAGAAATAAGAGACCAATTAATACGAAACATAATAGGAATTCAGGATCCATTTTATTCAAATGCTATAACCATTTTTCTATTTTTAGCATTTATTCTCTTTATAGCTTATACAGTAAAAGTTATAATTGATGATGTAAAATGGAAAAAAAGGAGCAAAGAAAGAATGAGGGAGATTGAAAGAACATGGATAAAATTATTTAAAAAAGAAAAACCAAAAGAATGGGGAAAATAAAAAAATTAGGTTTAACGATAAACTGTTTTGACTCAAGTGAATTATTATTTGATCTTATTTCCCAGATAAGGGATCAAGTAGACTGGGTTGCCGGTTTTTATCAAAAGAAATCTTATTGGAAAAATGCAATGGATCCAAAAGATATGGCTGAGCTGGAGAGATTAAAATCTATAGGTCTTATTGATGAATTAATTGAATTTAAGCCGAACTTTTTAAAATATTCGAGAGAACAAGAAACAGATAAAAGAAATATGGGTATTTCTCTTGCAAAAGAAAGAGGATGCTCCCATATCTTGAATATTGATGCTGACGAGTTCTATGATAAAGATCAGTTCCGAGTTGCTAAAGAAATGATTAATGAAAATGGCTGGCCAATTACTTACTGGAGCTATGTTAATTATTTCAGGGATCTAGAACATTATCTTGTTTATCCCTTTAGACCATTTGTCCCGGGAATTCATTCCACTTATTTTACTTATACATTTAACGGACCAGCTCCGGGCCCAACCGATCCTACAAGAAGGATATATAATCCTTTAAATATTGGAACTTATATTTTTGAAGATGAAGTAATTCGTATGCAACATTTTGCATGGATTCGTAAAAATATAAGAAAGAAACTTGAAAATTGGTCTGCTAAAGATCATTTTACTCCGGATCTTATTAATAAAGCTGTAAGGCAATATGAAAATTGGAAAGAAGGTGATCCTGCAATTATGTTATTTAATGTCCCTGAAAACAGTGTTTTTGTAAGAAAATTAGATGTAAGAATTACAGGTATCCAGGTTCCCTGGGTTGAGGAAGAAATGGAAAGGTGGAAAGCAAAACAGGATGCTAACAAAGAAAAAGAGGTTAAATAAACCTCTTTTTTATTATCCAGTTGATGCTATAAAATTAATAGTTTTATTAGGTATATCAGAAAGATCCTTATAGGATTTTGATCTTGCTCTATGGGTATGAACGAAAAAGCCGTTTTTATCTGCCCCAATTCCTACTTCGCTAAATTTTTTCCCACCAATTTTGGGTTTCCCTATTCCATGAGCTTTTCCATCTTTAAATCTTGAAACCCCCAGCTGAAGTATTTTTTCTTTTATATCTTTTGGTAAATGGCTCCTTTTAACAGCTTCCCTTGCATTATCTTTTTCATTTAAGAAATTATCAAATGAAGGATATTCAAAGGATTCAAATCCGGGATAATCCCTAATGGCCATTTCTGGGGATAAATCATTTTGAATTAATTCGGCAGATGTTGGGTCTACTCTTTCAGTTTTGCCTGTTTCCGAATTTATTATATTATAATAAGAAATATTACCATCATTATCAGTTTCCTCGGAAACTATTTTACCAGATATTTTCTTTTTTGTATCTAGAGAAATTCCCTCTATTTCACATCCAATATGAACATATTTTTCATCATCTTGAGGAGTTGGGGCTTGCTGAAGTTTTTGATCAAGGTCTTTAACGTCATAGGTATACATTAAATTTGGGCCTCCTTTATTTTGGGAGCTTTGACCAAATCCCATTCCCCTTCCACTAGCATTTCCGTATCCGGCATTGCCACCATAGATGGAATATCCTGCACCACCCCATTCGTTAATTGTATCCCATATTTTCTTGGCTCTCATAATCTATTTATCTTCATTTATTCCAATCCAGGATTTTTTTGTAATAAATCCATCAATATTTCCCCCCTGATAAAAAAGAACCTTATTTGGCTGAGGTATGTTTTTTATAATTCCAACTTTAACAATAAGTTCTCCTGATTTTTTTCTTCCCAATAATTTTCTAGCCTCAAAATCTTCCATCAATTCATCTCGATCTATTCCCTTATCTTCACAATACCAGTCTAGATCAAAAGTTAAATACTGATCAATTGGTTCATCAGTATTATATTCGATGGCTTCTTTTAATGTTGGATTTGTCTCCATCCAATCATGAAAAGCTTCTCCATCAACTTGGTTATCCGGATCAGTTAGAGCTCTATAAAGAGGGGAATTATATTTTCCCAGGGAAAGAACCCTTTTTGGATCCTGACCTCTTTGAAAGTTATATGCTTCGAATACTTTTAGTGCTTTCATTAGTATGTAAAAAGTATTAATTCTGCAACTGCAATAAAAGGATCCCTATTTTCTCTAGAATAATCACCTGACATTGCAATCCAATGGGAATATTTTTCTTTTAATTCTTCTAAATGTTTTTCATCCTTTGCAACAGGAAACCCGTATGAAGTAAATCCAGGATCTGAATGTTCCCCTTGTCTTTTAAATTCATAATCAAAGGGAACCATTTTAAAAACTGTAAAGTCGTTTTTCTTCCCATTAATATAAACATTAGCAAATTCTTCTCCTTCTTTTTTCTTAAAAACTAGTTTGACCTTCATATCATAAAGATCAAAAGTATTTTCTTGATCAACTTCAATAGTTTGTTTTTCCCCTTCATAATCTTTAAAAGTTCTAGGAGTAGTTCGGTATTTTCCTATTTTTAAAGTTTTTTGAGGAATCTGTCCTCTTTCAAACCCTATATTTTCAAAAACCCTTTGAGCTTTCATTTTTTATTCTTTAAATTAAACCATTTAGGGTTGGCTTCGTATGCTTTTTGTAATCCCTGAGCAACTTTTATTTTCATTTCTGGGGTATTTAAAAAATCTACCAAATCTGGTATAATATTCTCTGTTGCTGGCCAATCACCAGGTTCAAGAAATATTTGCCACTCCTTTCTGGTATATCCATTAGCACTAAATCCAATTACAGGAACAAAATCCCTACTTGGCTTTGTACGAACTGAAAAATTAATATTTTGAGGGGGAACAACAAATCTACTTGATCCTATTTTCATGGATTCTTTGGGATCTCTACCCCTTTCAAATTCTAGAGATTCAAATACTCTTTTAGCTCTCATACAAAGATTAAATAGTCTATTTGAACCGAGAAAGTTTGGGGGTTATAAACATAGAATCCATCAATGAGATTTCTTGTATTTTCATTATCAGGAGCTGAAGTCCAAATATAAGCATCTCCAACTTTTTTCCAATCCTCGTTTTCTGTAATCCATTCAAGATAATCTCCTGCGCTCATTTGAGTAGTATTAGAGCAACCACTCATACCAACTTCAATTGTTTTAACAACCGGAGTATAATATGTCGATGAATCAGTCTCATAAGAAATGGAACAATCTATAGTTTCATTAATCGTAATAATAGTACAATTGGATAAGGTAACCATACTAGGATCGTAAGAGCAATTGTAAAGTGTACACCCAGATAACGAAACATCTTCTAAGAAAGATGTAAATATAGAGCTATCCTGAATAAAAGCATTGTTTATAGAACAATCATTTACAATTGATAAAGCTATTTCAACACGGCTTGAAGAATCCCCATAAGGAAGTAAAGGATAATCTTTGTTTACCCATGAATTTTCAATAGTTCCATTTAATAGAGTTGATTCTAGATTTAATCTAGAATTAAATAAAGACGAATCTGCAAGCTGATAATATGCGTAAGAGCAATCTACTGCAAGAACATAGGATTCCGTACCAGCACTAGCATCTAAACCGGTGGAAGCATCCGTAAAATCTGTTATAAATGGTCCAAATGAAATAGAAGGATCAAATGTTATTTCTGTAAATTTCTGTATATTTTTTAGGAAATTATCAATTTGGATAGGTTCGAAAATGGTAACAATATCTGTAACATGATTAATATAAATCCATTTATTATAACTTAATTCTGTTGCTGGATATGTAGCTTTTAAAATAATTCCTTGCATTGCTGAATTAGGATACTTAGCATAAAGAACCATTTTGGAAAGATCCTCTTCTAATTCAAATATTTGGGGAACGTTTATTCCGCCTATGATAATAGCGGGGAAAGGGGAACTAGCATTTTCAGAAGCATCTATAAGAGTTAATTCAACATTGGAAATATTAAAATCCCATCCTGCCTGAGTTCCGGTAAAAGAAAGATCGCTAGGATCATAGATAGTTGTAATCTTTGCTTGAATATTAGATAAAGCTATATCTAAAGCTTGATCTATTGTAATATTATTTGAATAGTCTGCAGAAGCTTCAACATTAAATTGATAATATTTGAAATTTTTATAAAAGCCAATAGAAAGATCGACAGTCATAAAATATGGATTCAAATCATTATCCGTGAATGCAGGAATAGTAAATGATTGGGATCTAAAATCAAGACCTTTTGTTAATCCCGGGATAAAAGTTACTTCCCCTGGTTCTACAACTTTCATTTGAGAACTATAAGAGGAAACAGGAATCTTAATATCCGAAAAAGATATTGAAGCAAGAGTGTTACTTCCCTGAATAACTCCTATAGATTTATTTGGTAAAAATTGTAGGTATGAATCATCCCCAGCCCCCGCACATGGTGAAAGAGCAGGATAAACATAGTTATTGCTAGAATTATTGAATACATCTGTAGTCATGCTATTAGCCTTTTATTTTTATTATTTATTCGTGAATAAAAAGAATAGAATGGATTTTTGAAAAAACTTATTAATTGCTGCCTAACACAGCAAACCCCTAAGGCAAGGATTAATATGACTTAGGGATTTAAACTTAGCAGGCACGTGCCTATGAGTTGTGCCAATGTATTTAGGGGTCCTTTTGATCTTTAGATTTTATCCCAGGTCCTTCTATTTTCGGGAATAGGAATACCAAATTTATCAAGTCTTATTTTTTCTTTTTTTGGTATAGCTTTAGCATCAATAACTTCCACCCCGTCTATTATGATGGAAGGAACATATTCTTCTACTTCCTTCCTTTCTTTCTTCTCTGAATCTTCTTTTTTAATACGTTCGATAAGTTCTTGACCAGGAGAAGGTTTTTTTAATTCCTCTACGGGGTTTATTTCTTCTTTATCAGGAGCGAGCTCTTCTTTCACCCCTTCATCTATGCTCGCTCCTAAGCTTTTTTTGAGTCCTGGGGTTCTTTTAATTCTTTATCATCTGAGATCTTACCGAAATGGTAAACATCTCCATTAGAATCTACGTAAGTTTTCTTAAGATGCCACCCTCTTGTTTTTGTAACAGGGGTTTTTTCCTCTGTAATTCGGGATTCCTCCGCTTCTTTTATTGTAGCTTCAACAGCTTGCTCCATTATTTCTGGAGAAGTAACATCTTCTATTTCATTACTTACTTCTGGCAAATTTTCTTCTGGAATGATAATCTGAGAAGGATGGGCATCAATTATTTTTGAAGTTGTTTCCGGGATTAATGAATTTGCTTCTCGATCAAGATAATCCATTCCTTCCTGTACATCAAAAGCACTGTTTATTCCCCTAGCACTTTCTTTTTCCCTTAATCTCCTTTCCACTTCATTTTCAATTATTTCCTGCAATTCTTTTTCAGACCTTTGAAGTGGGGTCATATTATCTTGAAAATATTCCTTTTCAAATTCTTCGTTTGCTTTCTCGTGATCTCTTAATTCAATAGAGATAGGGTCTTTAATAATTTCAACTCCTCCTTCACCAATAATTGGATTTTCCTCATATTTTGTAGCTGGGCCAGCAGTAGAAAGAAGGGTATTCTTAAGTTTTTCCAAATGATTATCTCTATCAAGGATCTTTCCGATAGTTTCGCTTAAATCTGAAGTTTTCTTTGGTTTATTCTCTTCCTTTAACTCTTCCTCTCTTGGTTTATTCTCTTCCTTTGGCTCCTCATTATTAGCTTCATTTTCCTCAGTAATCATTTTAATATTATTAGCAACTAATGCTGTCATACCAAGAGCAACTATAGGAAGCAAAGCACCGGCAATCCAAGATATAATTACTTGATACATTTCAGCATTTTCAGCTTGTACGCCAATTAATATAGATTTTTGCCAGTATTGCCAATCATTAGAGCCTGATGTAGCCATGAATTTAAATGAAGCATATACGTTAGCAGTTACTTGTAGTGCTGTTAATAAAAACATTAATGCCCACGGAAGAAACTTATCTTTATTTTTGGTCATTAATATTGAAAACAATACAGATGCTTGTCCAATTTCATAAGTAATACCAAGAAGTACTGCAAGGCCAACAGTATTCGCTAAGTTGAAAAATGTAATTGAGTGTAAAGTTGATACAAATCCTACACACAAATATAGGAGGGCAAATGTAACAATAAGCCCCCAATAAAGACCTTTGTTTGTAATTTTAAAATTTTTTAAATTCATATAAGTTATTTTTATATTTTTCCTTCTTCCCTGGATTTTGCAACGCTCTTAAAGAATTCTATGGGCTGATTAAAATTCCCCCTTAGATCAGATCTATTTTTTCCCATATTATTTTCTTTTAGTGGTATCTTTAACTTCTTCTGCTCCCTTAACTGTAATGGTTGTGTTTGAACGAACTTTTTCAACAGCAGATTGAACAGCTTCAGCTCTTTTATTAGCAGCATTTACCTGTTCGTTTGCAAGTTTAAGTTCGAAATTCAATTTCTTTATACTGTCCTGGGAATCACTATAATAATTATTGTAAAGAGTTTTTAGAGAATCTATTTGCTCAATGTATTGTTTTGATCCCATATTCAAAAGAGCTTTTCTATTGCAGCTTTGCACACTCTTAATCATAAGTAAAAACAGTAAAGCCAAAGCAAACCATTTCATGTTTTTTGAAAAAAATTGTTGTGGTGTTGTAGCCATAATTTAATTATTTGTTTTTATATATTCTTGCAAAAACTTTCTTACCAGATTTATACAAAAAGGAGAGATATTAGTTTTTTATATCCCTCCATATTTCAAAAAAATACCCCTCTATTTAAGGGATATTTGTTAAAGAAATGTTAAAAATTATTCAGATTTTTCTACCGAAAGATCTCCTATCTCTTCTGTAGGAGGAGTTCCTGAATTTCCGTCTAATTCTTCATCTAATGAAACTTCCATTGTTCCGAGATCTTCTCCCTGAGTTCCTGGCTCTTCCATTGGAGCAGGTTCTAATTCAAGATAAAATCCCTGCTGCATAGCTGCATACTTATCTTGAAGGAATTGAATATTCTTAAGCTCTTCTCTTGCTTTATTAAGAGCGACGGAAACAGATTCCATTAAAGGAAGATATTGTTCTCCTTCGGATTCAAAGTCTTGAGCTGATTGAAGACCAACACCTCCGGGGTTCATAAGAGAATAATAAACAAATTCAAGAGCCTGATAACCAAGTTTTAGAGGCTCAGTTCCATTAAGAAGATTTTCAGCTGCTCTTAATTCTTCATCAAGTTTAACTACACCCATCCAGCCATTTTTGGTCCAGAAAAGACGATTCCTTACATAATGGGAAAGATAGCTACAATATTCTCGAGCATCTTTATTCCCACCTATTTCCCACATTTTTACGGGAAATGCTTTTGCTGCTGCTTCAAATTCTTCTCCTGCAGCTTTTATTTCTTCTTCAGAAGGTTTATTTGGGCTTGCTTCAACAGCTTCGGATAATTTTTCTTTTAATTCTTCAACGTTGTTAATTTCAAGTTCTGCCATGGTTTCACTTTATTTTTTAATTATAGAGATGATGAGGAAATAAGTTTTTCAAATTCTTCATAATTTTTATTTACAATTATAATAAATTGAAATCCTGCGCTCAAAACAGCTTTCCTCTTTGCTTTTATGAGTTCTTTATCCCTTTTAACTAAGTATCTATTTTTTATCTCCACAATTAAATTTTTCCGAGGTAGATAAAAATCCGGGTAATAAATTTTTTCTTTTCTTTTAAATCTGTATTTTATAAAAGGAGCTCTTTGAATATCTAATAAATCATAATATTTTTCTAAAAAATCTAATTCATAGGAACCTTGATAAAATAAATCAGAATTATTAAATTTTTTTAGTAAAATTCTTGTTTTAAATGATTTTTCAAAAAGCTTAGGTGATTGAAGAGTAAAGGGGGCTTCATATTTTTGTATCATTGTATTCTTGCATTTATTATAAAGCTCCTGGGATTGATATGTATATTTTGCCCCATATTTTTTCTTCCTAGTTTTAGCCCCTTTTTTCTGGATCCTTTTGGACTGAAATGGCAATTCAACACCCAGATTTTTTAAATTATTTTCTCTTATAGTTTTTTGAATATTTGAATTTTGCATCGGGCAAGAGTTTCCATAGATTTTTTTATTTGTTTTTTTGATTTTATTTCTGATGGACTTTAATTTATTAACATTAGAAACCCCATATTTATTTAAAGTGGTTTTTTCTATATTTTTTATAACCCCCTTCTTTTTGCATTCTTCCGAACAATATTTTTTATAGGCATTTTGCCATTTATTTTTGTAAAGCGTTGGCCCCCCGCATTCAGGGCAAATGCCTTCCCCATCTTTTTTGAGATACTTATCATAATATTCTTTTTTAGGGATTTCATGATTATTTATGTGTTTTGAAAGATGGGATAGATCGGGATAATCTTTGTGGCAAATTTGACATATAAAAACCATAGATATATATTTAAATTATATATTCGAGATGATACTTAACAGTTTGGCAAATCAATTTGTTATTCAATTTCCCAAGAATTTCTTTTATCCAGAAATCCATGCTAGGTGGGCTGATGTTGTTAAGAGGTTAAAGCTCCCTTATGAAACTGTTGAGGATTTTATAAATGCTTCAGTTCAGAGCATTAATTTTCCTGCTGTTGAACTTCCTACAGTCGAGCAAACACAGCATCAGTATAGAATCACCTATAGAGGGGGAAAAGAGCTCGAACCTGTTATAGATAAAAATCTTACTATAACTTTTAAATTAACTGAGGGCTTTATTTCCTATTGGATTCTTTTTGAACAAATAGAGAAATTTGTAGAATATTCTCCAACGCAACCATTTTGGCCTCCCATGTTTGTTTCCTTTCTTGATCATCACGGAATGGAATTAGTAGCTTTTACTTTTGAAAAAATTGTTCCCAAAAGTTTATCGCAATTTGAAATATCTTATGCTACAACAGCAGCCGAATTTAATACTTTTTCTTTAAATCTTGTATACAATAGATATAGGATTCAGAGAAGAGCTGGTCAAAATCAGAATAATATATAAAAAGAAATAAAAGAATATCATGGAAGAAAATACTAAATCCCGTCTTCAAATAGAGGAATCGAAAGAAATCGATTTTCCCACTTATTATGATATTAAGTATTCCAGAAGCTCAAAGATATTTGAATCGGAAGAAATAAAAGATATGGAACCCGATCAGATACAGGAAGCAGAGAAAGCTTATTATCAAATTCTCGATAAGATTAAAAAGGGGGAAGAAATCGATGAGGGATTTCTTGGAGCCCTCGTTGGTGGTGCCGCAGGAGCTCTAACCGGGCCTGCTATTGGTCGAGCTATTTGCAAGGCTCTCGGTATTGACGAAAACGGAACTTTAGGTAAATTAATAACTTCAAGATTAGTAACAACGGCTATTGGAATAGCTTTAGGAAAATAAATTTAAACAAATGCCAGCTGCAAAAGAAGAAAAGAATTTATGGAAACTTTTTATGGAGAAGTTTAGAGATGTTGTATTCATCATTCTTTTTATTGCAACATCCATTGGCTGGGTTGCAACTTCAACTTCTAATAAAACAAAAACAAAAGTGGTTTTAGAAGAAACCATTGAATCTGTTAATGAATTAAAAGCAGAATTAAAAGAGATCAATAAAACTCTTCAAAAACAAGCTGAATTAAATGGCCAGATCATTCAATATATGAAACAACAATGAAAAAACTAGTATTTTTATTTTTAGTAATTTTTATTTATGGGTGCGGAGGGTCATATCAAAAAGCTGAGATGGTGACTTCTGATTCATTAGCATTTTCTTTGGATACAATTGAGTATGCATTGCAATCTGAAGAAATATCATTCCCATCGGAAACTCTTAATGTTATTACAGATACTTTTAAAAAGGAACAAAAAAGAATCACGGATTTAAGAATAGATACTACTTCGAATTTAGATCGTATAATAAAAAATAAGGAATTAATTGATTATCAGCAAAAACAATTAGACTCCTTATTAATAAAAAAGAGATAACCCTTTAAATCCCTAATTTAATGAATACAATAATTGGTTTTGATTTTTCAATCAATAAACCTGCTGCTTGTTTATATCAAGACGGAAAATATACTTTTTATTCTTGGCCCTTTGATCTTAGCGAAAAACTCAAAAAGATTTATCGAGACGCGGGAGTAAATCTTATAGATAGGGTCGATAAGAAATATAAGGGAAAAGATTCCTCAGAAAAAATGCGTTGGGAAGTTTCCAATTCCATATATCTTTCCGATTTAATTATTACAAGTTTGCCAGATGGCGATATGAAAAGATGGCAGATAGTATTTGAGGGGTTATCATTTAATTCTTCAGGAAATATGGGAATCCAATTGGGTGGTTATAAGTATATGCTTATGAGGGATTTTTTTGATAATTGCATTCCCTTTGAAAACATGACTACTTATGCCCCAATCACAATAAAGAAAACTGCAGGGTGTTCTGAAAAAGGGAAAACCAAAAAAGATATGATAGATGCTTTTATCCGAACCTCATGTCCCTTTGCACAGACAATTTTTTCTAATCCATCTCTATTTCAAAAGAAAACAGGAACTTGGATAGATCATTTAGATGATTTAGTGGATGCTTATTGGGCAGTACAAACTTATTTAGAAAAAAATTAATAAGGTTGCCATCGTTTTTCCCCTAATTGATCTTCTAATTCCTTTACAATGGGTTCTGGCCAATGTATAAAATCGGGATCGGTATTTTCTGTACTTGCCCAGTCAGAGTTTCCATTAGGCATCTGAAATCCTTTATCTGATAGCCAAAAACAAATTTTATCAAAATACGATTGAGGGATAATTCCATTTTCTTTACTGCTTAAAATATCATGGGGAATTCTTCCGCCAAATATTAAAGGAAGAGCTGTAATAATATAATGGGTAAAGTCTTCAATATTTTCAAATTTTCTGGAACTTTTTAAACCTACTTTCATAGCTTTTTTAGGCTCCATTCCTCTTTCAAAATTAATAGATTCTAAAACAGGGCTATCCCATTTATCGATTCTCCAAGGCCAAATAGTATTTCCCTCATTATCCCAAGATTCCTTCGCTTCGGCTGTAAATATCTCTCCGTTTTTATCTCTTACGGAAACTCTTTTAAAAGTTCGGGATTCAAATTCTGGTTCTCTACAAAAATCCCCGCCTCTTACACAAACTTCGCCTTTAGATTCTTTTTCGTCATCTACAGCAGTAACAATATAATTTTTTCCTTTATAAAAAACAGATATTTGATCCCCAGCTTTAACTTTTCTATCCCTTCCTATATTAAGTGTTTTTCTTGGATCGTGCCCCTTCTCGAAATTTAAGGATTCCTTTAATTTATTAGGATTAAATTTAATTTTTAAAATAGCATCATCACTAGCCCCCGAAGAATTTACATCTAAGGGTTCATAAGAAATTAATTCAAAATAAGGATCGTTTTCAAAAAATTCCCTTACTGTTCTATTCCAAAAAACACTATGTGAAAGAAGATGAGCAAAAAATACATCGCCATCCCCGGTTTTTTTGTCTGTGTGAAAATATGAATTTGGAGATATTACACCTGGGTAATATTTTTTGAATTTTTCCTCCATATCTTGAAGAAGTTCGGTCATTCCTATTTTTAAGGCTTTTTTCGGAAAATTTCCCCTTTCAAAATTTAATCCTTCTTTAATAGGATTTCCAAAATGCTTTTGGAAAATTTCTTCCGGATCCATCCTTTCTACCTGTTCATTTTCAAATTTAGTTGTTGGATCAAAAAATAAAAGGCCATTTCGAAGACTAAATTCAACACGAACCCCATGAATGCCATTTCCTAAGGTATTCCTTTGAGCAATTCTTATATCATCCCCATTATCATTAGAAAAAATTAATTTAATAGGTGGCTCGAGATCTTCTTCATCCATTTTAAACCCATATTTGTCTAAATAAGGTTTTAATTTTATAAGTGCTTTTGAAACTCCATCACCAAATTCATTGGAATATTTTCCAAATCCAATTTTTAAGGAAGTCTTTGGATCCTGCCCTCTTTCAAAATTCAATGATTCCTGAACTAACTTCATTAAGGAGTTTTTCTTTATTTATTCTCTTTCTCTTAAAGAAGATTCTTTCTTTCTCTCTTGGGCACTTATTGTATGACCCCCCTTGAAATAGTTTTTATACCCTCGTTAAGATTTAGTTAATTTTTAAGAATTTAACTCAGGCGTTAAAACCTCGTTAAGGAATAATCTTTTACTCTTTTATGAGTATAATAACAAATAAATAGCGAAAATATATTATTATGAATTCAGAATCCGCACAGGTATTTTTAAATAAAATGAAAGACCGATTGGCAAAAGGAGAATTTGATAAAGAAATCAATGTTCCTTTTATGAAGAGAGAATCGGTATATGCTTCAATTAAAGCAAGGGTAACTAAAAAACTTGAAACAGGAGCAACTCCTCTTCTTTCAGAGGGGGAAATAAAAGATGCTATTCAAGATGCAAAAGAAGTTGCTGCAATATCATTATCTTTATTTTCAAAAATAGGAATTCTTCAAAAAACAGAAGAAGGATGGATTGTCACCTCTAAAGGAGAAAAGCTTCTTCAACATGTTAAACCCATCTGATATTAAAGTTAGTTTTGATTTCGACGGAACCTTAGAACGAGAAAGTGTTCAAAAATATGCTAAGGAACTAGTCGAACGCGGTCACGAAGTATGGATTGTTACATCTCGCTTTGGTAGCGATGAAAAATACAAAACATTTTTTATGACAACAACTCCTGTGGGGCTAACTAATGAAGATCTTTTTCAAATAGCTTCTGATATAGGAATCCCCGAAGAAAGAATTCATTTTACGAATATGGATGACAAATGGCCTTTCCTAAAGTTCCATGATGATTTCTTGTGGCATATTGATGATGATTGGATAGAAAATAAAAATATTCTTAAATACACAAAAACAAAAGCTATTAGTTCTCTCGGGGCTAATTGGAAATCTAAATGTGAAAGGCTAATAAAGAAAAAATTGATGGAATAAATAAAATAAAAATGTCATCATCATTTCCTTTCAATTGGTTCTTTTTTCCGTTTAAAAACGATTGGAAATTTTATGAGCATACCCCAGAAGCATCTACTTCTGAAACTAAAATAATTTCCAATATGTGGTCAGATTTAAAACCCATAGAACTTCATAAAATAAAAGTTGTCCCCTTCCCAGAGAAGGATTATTTCAAAGAAGAATTTACTAAAAAACAAATTGTATTACATCATACCGTAAGTGGCAATGGTGTATCGGGAGATATAGCCACCTGGGAAGATGATAATGCTGTCGTAGGAACAGCTATTATTATTGATAGGGATGGAACTCCTTATCAATTGTTTTCATCCAAATATTGGGCTTGGCATCTCGGAATAGGAAATAAAGCAAGAGACAGCCAATCTATAGGAATTGAAATTGATAATTGGGGATACTTAATTCCCGGTGATGGAACAATTAAACAATTTGGTAAGAAAGCTGATGGAACACCTAAGATGGTTCAGACTGAAGTAGGAAAATACTATACTTATTATGGAAATGCAGTTGATGTTCCAATGCAATATTATCCAAATGGATTTAGGGGATATAATTATTATGAAAAATATACTCTTGAGCAAATCAGAACAGCAGGGGAATTAATCCTTTTCTGGAAAGATAAGTATGGTATCCCTGTAAAATATAACGAAGATATGTGGGATGTTTCCCAAAAGGCTCTTTCCGGGGAGCCAGGGGTATGGACACATGTTTCTTATCGTCCAGCAAATGCAAAAACAGATTTACATCCGCAGCCTGAAGTTATAGAAATGCTCAAAACTTTATCCTCGATTTCTTAATAAATAAACAAATGCCTAAGATAACCTATACAAATGAAGTTATTGATGCCTATTCAGGACAATTAAATTGTGAAGCAGGTATTTATTTGGACGGAGAAATCGTAGGTATTGTTGAATATGTTCTTTATGATGGAGAGCTTTCAGTAAGTCATATTTTTGTAAGATCTGAATTTAGGAGGCAAGGATTTGGCTCCAGATTAATGAAATATATCAAAGAAGAAAACCCAAAATATAAATATGTTCCCTCAATGAAAACAGATGATGGTGCAGCTTTTAAGCATAAAGAAGTTTCCCTAAAAGAGGGATTCATGGGATTTGGTCGTTGGCTAAATGAACAGCATCAAAAACCAGCAAGTGAGCCGAGATACGGTTGCATTATGATGGATGCTGATATAAAAAATTGGAAAGAATATCATACAGCTGGAATAGAAGAAGATGACGTTTTTATTAAACCTTATGATGATTCGTACGGATTAGAAGAAAATCCTCATGTAACTATTCTCTATGGAATTCACGAAGAAGAAGTAGATCCTCAGAGAATGGGGGAAATGCTTGAATATTACATGAAACCTGTAACTTTAACTGTAAGTGAAATAGGAGTTTTTGAAGGAAAAGAATATGATGTGGTAAAATATAATTTACCTTTGACAGGGCAATTGCAAAAATATAGAGATATTTTTATGCAAATACCAAATACACAAAGTTTTCCTGATTATCATCCTCACATGACAATCGCTTATGTAAAACCAGGAGAAGGAAAGAAATATGCTATGAAATTAAAGGAGCCTTTCCAAGTTAATTTTACTAAAGGTGTTTATTCATGGCATCCAGATAAAGAAAATGATCCAGATAGAACTTCAAGAAAAGTTGTTAATCTAGTTAAAAAAGAAAAAGAACCAATCGATGCCATACCTGCAGATCTTCCGCAACAGGTCTAATGACTTTTATAATTATTCGATTTTTTAACAAAACCATAACGGGATAGGAATAAAACTTATCCCTTTTTTGTGTATATTTGTGAAAAATATTATTATGGGAGGTAATGCAGTAAAAATTTCTCGTCCAGTTACTTTTGAGGAAGCCAAAAAAACAATTAAATGGATAAAAGAAGAGGTTTTTCCTCGGCTAACTGTTATTCCAATAGAGGATAAGGATACAGAAATATTGGGTTCATACGGAAAGAAAAAAGACGGGGCAACTCATGGAGATATTGATATTGCTGTCTTAAATATTCCAGAACCCAATTCAATGCCAAAAAATGTTGAACTTGATCTTTTAAGACTTGATCTCGAAGGACTTGGATTTGAAACTAAGGTTAACTATGGATTTAGAATTGTTTCATTTGGTTGTCCAATTGGCGGATCAAAAAGCCTTGAAAATTGCGGAGAGATAAATCTCAATATGAATGATTTGGTTCAAGTTGATTTAATGTTAACTACAAATCTTTACTGGTCAAGATTCATATATCATTCTCCTGATTTTCGTAAAGAAGAATCCAAATATAAGGGATATTATAGAAATATTCTTCTTATGGCTCTTATTACGGAGCCAACAAAAGAAATTACTAAAACCACTGAAGATGGAGAGGTAGAAGAAATAGAAGTTAATATTTTAAGGTATCCCTTCGGTATTTCTCGGGTAAGAAAAAATTTTATGGGTAAAAAAGGTTTGTTGAAGAACGGAAAGAATGTAGAGGGATTTGATTTTTTTATCACGAATGACCCCCAAGAGGTTACAGATTTGACTGTCGGGGAACATTATAAACCAAGTGATATTAATACTTTTGAGAAACTCTGGGATATAGTTATGTCCCCTAATTTTAAGTGGATAAATAAACGAGAAGGGATCATCAAGCGATTTATAGAATGCTTGGATGAGCAAAAACTTACTCACCCAACAGAAATAAAAGAATATGACCAGAATGAACTGGAATAAATCCCAGTTATTTTATGAATATATAAATTAAAAATGTTCATAAATAAGGAGGAAAAAATACGGCTGGAAGTAAAAGGAATCAGGAGAATAATATTTTTACAAAAAATAGGGTTGGATTCTCACGTGGGGGGGTCTATTGAAATTCCTTGGTATTATTTAAGAACCTCTTCTTTAAGAAGATATAGATTAAAATTAAAATGCGATGATTGCGGAAGGGAATTTGATAATAGAATAGAAAACTTAGATAAAGATAAAGATATACACTTTTGTTACGAATGTATAAATAAAGGAAGAAGAAATCCCATGTATAATAAAAAGCTTTCTCAAGAAGCAAAAGATAAATTAATATCATGGCATAAAAATAATGAAAACCCCGCTAAAAGAAAAGAAGTCCGAGAAAAAATAAGCAAAGCAAAAAAAGGAAAGCCCTCTTCTATGCTTGGCAAAAAACATAAAGAAGAATCCAAAATAAAATGTCGTATTTCAAATCAGAAAACATTAAAAAAATTATGGAAATCCGGAAAACTAGATTATCATTCAAAATATGCGAATTCTAAAATTAATTTTTATAAGGGAATAAAATATCAGGGGACTTATGAATTGGATTTTTTAAAAAAAATGGAAAATTGGAATCTACTTCATCTAATTGAAAGGGGGCCTGCAATAACTTATATCGATAAAAAGGGTAAGGAAAGAATCTATCTTATTGATTATAAAATAAAAGGAACAAATCTTTTAATTGAAATAAAATCTTCTTACACTATTACTTTAGATAGGAAAAATCTTTTATTAAAAGAAAAATATGCTAAAAAAGAAGGAAATTATATTATTATAATAGATAAAAATTATTCTCCTCTAAAAGAAAACCTTATGAATTATGAAATTAAATAGTGTAATTGTTTTATATCCAGGAAGTTTCAAGCCCGCACATTCAGGTCACCTCTCCCTTATAAAAAAATATGCAGAGCTCCCTGAAGTAAAAGAAATCTGGGTCCTTGTTGGCCCTGGAGTTCGTGATGGCATTGTCCAATCTCAAGCTGTAGAAATGCTTGAGAAATTAACTGAGGATATTAAAAAAGTAGTTGTTCAAGGAGTTCCCTGGCCTTCCCCTGTATTAGCAGCTTATAAAATTATTCAAGAGGCCGATAAAGGTTCTTATACTCTTGCAGCTTCCAGCAAAGAAGAAGAAAATGCTAAAAGGATTACTGATTTCGCATGGAAGCATTCTCCAGAAGGAAAATTCTATAAAGAGGGAATTGATATAGTTCAATTATCTGTAAATATTGAGCCTCTGCTATTTCAGGGTCGTTCGGATGAGCATAATGGGGAACCTATTTCAGCAACTGTTCTCAGACAGGATCTTGTTGAAGGGAATATTGAAAATTTTATGACAGGTTATCCCGATTCAACTGAAGAACAAATATCATTTATCTGGGATACTCTTGAACAAAATATTGTTTTGCCAGAAGATGATACTGTGAGTGATGATGCTGTAACAGAAGCTCTTCACACATCAGGAACACCTACAGAAAGTTCTCCTTTAGGATATGATCGTTATCAAGCAGGATATAATTATAAAGCACAATTTCCAATTGTCGAGGAAGAGGATGAAGATGAAGAACCTCTTAAAGATTGGGAATGGAACGAAAAAAAGAAAACTTGGATACGTAAAAGAATATAATATGGCAGGTTCAGCCGGACACATCTTATCCCCCTGGGAAAATACAGATTTAACATTTGGACAAATAAGAGAAATAATTACAAGAGCTTGTTCTGGTACTCTTGATAATCCTTCTGAAAAATTAGATGGGCAAAATATTATGGCTACTTATAAAAATGGCCATGTTTATATTGCTCGTACCCCCAAACAAGTTCGAAATAATGGAGCTGAAGCTATTCGCTGGGATCTTATAGGGGACTATATGAAAACCCCGGAATCCAGGGAGGCTTATGCTACAGCTGCTCAGGATTTACAAGTGATTTTCGTTCCAATAGAGGAAAAAATTCTCCAAGATTTCTTTTGTGATGGAAAATATTGGTTGAATATGGAATTATTGACTCCTTTAATGGAAAATATTATCCATTATGGAAAAAGCCAACTTCGAATACATAATGTTCAAACGGAAGGAAAAATTGTTGATAGAGATCTAGACGAATTTTTAGAACTTATTAAAGATGCCCAGAAAGGGGCAAAAACTACTTTTGATGTTGATAAAACTAATAAAGTTTCTTTTTCAGTTATAGATCCGTCTCTATTTCTTAAGGAATTGGATGATTTAATGTATGAAAGAAATTTGGTAGAAGGAAATACTTTAAAAGATTTTCTAGCTATAGAATTTGAAGAATTTATAGATTTTGAATTTAATATGTACAATGAAGAAGACCCGGGATTAAGAAGAGGGCTTATTCAAAGATGGGCATATTTTGACAAATCTAGAAATATCGCGAAACTTTTAGCTGGGGTAAATTCAAGGTTAGCTGCCTGGGTAAGAGAGGTGGATTCAACAATTGAAGAGACCCGAGTTGAATTTCTTGAGGTAATTATTGAACTTTTGTCGAGAGTAGGGGTTAAAGTTCTTCAAAACTTAAAAGATATTGCTTGCTCTAATCCAGAGGAATCAGAAAAAATCATATCTAATAAAGCGGAAACAGGGATAAATAAATTGAAAGAGTATAAAGGAGAAAAATCTGAAAGCTTAAGAATTCAGTATGACAGATTTATTAGAGCTGGAGGATGGAATTCAATAGTTCCTGTAGAAGGAATTGTATTTGAATTTGAAGGAAAACTCTTTAAACTTACCGGAAGTTATCTTCCGCTACTTAAAATAATTAGTTTCTTCCGGTTTGGAAGGGATAAATAATGGACGCTAAATTTATAAAGGGCCAGGATCCAAGAAAAGCAATGGATATTGGTCTTTCAAGATATGAAAATACTTGGGATAAGATTAATCCAGGGGAAACTCGATACTCACCGGAAGAAGCTCTCCAATATTTAAGAAAATCCTCTCTTAAACCTTATATTATTCAAGGTCTTTCAAGACAACCGGATTGGACTATCGATTATCAAGTAAAAATGATTAATTATTTGATAACTCATGGAAATTTTGCACCTTTTCCCGAAATTCGTCCAGAGAGAGAAATCCCAGCTCTTACGATGAGAAGAATTTTTGATGAACTAGAAAAAAGAGGAGTTTTGGAATTTGATCGTTCTAGGAAACCTTATATAGTTTATCTAAAAGATCCAGGAGTAAATGAATCCATAAATTTTGAAAGAGGATTAGATCCAAAAGCATCCATGGGAATTGGAAAAGCCTCTAATCCATTAATTATAACAAGCGTTGAAGAAGAATACTGGGGTGGAGGAAGAGTTCAAAGTAATGAGGATGTTGAAAAAGCAGATCAGAATACTTGGATGAATTCTATCGATGATCCGGTAGAGATAGATTACTTATTTAATAATTGGGCAAAAGTTATAGACCCTTTCTATGGATTTTGGTATCAAGATCTTGATGATGAAGAAGAATATATCTGGGCTCATCCATCAGAATTAGAGGGGGAATGGATTGAATGGTCTGGAAACAAATATTATATTCCTAAAACAAATATTTTTAAGAAAATTGGAGAGGTTGTTGAATCAGTAAATTTCGAAAGAGGTTTAGAACCAAAGGATTCTTTAAAAATAGGGCATTACCATGATCGTCAACTTGAAAAAGCCAGGGAAGAGCTTAAAAGAATTTTTGAAAAGGTTAAAGAAGAATATGGAGGCAAGACAAGGATTTATAAATCTATTAGTACATCGGGAACTCGAATAGTAGCTACTTGGTCTCCTCCGTTATCAGCTTTTAATTTTGGTATAGAATTTTTTCAATCTGAAGCAGATGGGGAATATTACTATAATCCCATTAAATGGAATAAGCCTGGAACATCTTTTGTAAATGATTTTTATGGAGGCAGAAAATCCGCTCAGGAGGCTGCAAATGAAATGATAGCTCAATGGGGAGGAAAAATAGATGAATCGTTGGATTTCGAAAGAGGACTAGATCCAAAAGCTTCTATGGATATGGGAACAAAAAACAGGATTCTTAATAAATTGAAAAGCATCTTTCATAATGAAATCGATCTAGGTAGCAAAAGAGAAATGCAAACTCTATGGGGGTTTTATCCTAAGGATGAAGATTATTATATTTTTAGTTCTGTATATCCTCAGAATTGGATCGAAGATATTTTAAAGGATTATGGAATAGATGAATTTTTAGAATTCCCTGGCAAATATGAAGAAAAAAGATCAGCTGTATACAAAATAAAATATAAAATAAAGGAGCCTTTCAAAGAATATTTTAAAAATATAGGAGGATCCTATCCATATTTTGTAAGTGAAGAAGTAAATTTTGAAAGAGGAGCTGATCCCAAAAGTTCTATGAATATAGGTTCTATAACTATTCTAAAAAATAAAGTTAAGATTTTTAAATCTTATATGGAAGATCCCTGGTTAAGATTAGAATTAAGAGATGAGAATATTTTCAATATACTCACAAGCAAAACTCGAGGAATAAAAGCATTGATAGATTATTATTTGGAAAAATCCGAGCTTAATACTTATTTAGAGGATTTAGAAAAATCTGAAATACGAAAATTAAGGCCTAATAGATATAGTGCCTCCGCTAATAGTATAGATTATTACATTAAACCAATTTACAAAAAATTATTTAAGGAATTTTTTGATATTAAAGAATCTCATGAATTTGTAAGGGGGATGGATCCTAAAAAAGCTATGAATATTGGCAAGAATAAAAATAATTTCTTTGCTACTATTCCTTCAATGCCTTTTATGGAAGCTTGTGAAAAATATCCATGGTTTGAAAATCTGTTTGCTGGAGAACAAAATAATTTACTTACAGCAGCGGCTAAAATGTTACAAACATCAGAGCAAAAAGTTGGGGTAGGCATTTGGCCTAATGATCCAGAAGATATTCCATTAAATCCAAATGATTTAATTCTTGATAAATATATCGAAAGGGATGAATGGAACTATGATAAAGAAGATGAAGTGGGAAAATTTCAGTTAATCGGATCATCAACCGGAGAAATTTATATTAAAAACCAAATTACAGAAGATATTTTATGTATTTTGGGAACTATTTATTAATTTATGAGAGCTCAATTTGTTTTAAATGAGGATTATAATAGTTTAAAGGAATTACATAAAGTTTCCTTTGAGATCTTTTCCTGGTTTAAGGAAAAAAATATAAAGAGATTAAATCCTCTTAAAGAGGATTCTGATGAATTTGATATTCGAAATATAGTCGATTCTAAGAAATATGAAAAAATAGATAAATTTATTCAAAGCGGAATAGGATTAATCTACGGTGATATATCCGACGAAGAATGGCAGGAAGCTGGTGCAATCATTTATCCTCCAGATTACAAGAACGTATTTACACCGGAGTCATTAGAAAAATATAAGGTATTTAAATCAGGCTTTATAATTTTTTGCTCTAGAGAAAATTTATTACATGAATTACAGCATGCTTATGATTATTGGATAAGTGGAGGAAAAAATCAAAGATCCGGATATAATGGATTGCAGGGAAAGATTCTATCAAACTCCGGAATAAACTATGATGCTGAGGTAGCCAAATATTATCTGGACCCTGTAGAACTAAGTGCTTATTTTTCTGAAGCAATCTCTGGCCATTATTGGGCTGGATTGGAAAAAACATGGGAAAAGAAAAATAGGGATTATATATTTTATGATTGGGATGATCAGTTATATTGGTTTAAAAAGGGATTTAAACCATGGGAATATATCTCAGAATCTCAAAAGAAAAAATATATAAATAAATTTTACATTTACTATTCCAAGGTAAAAGAAATATGGGGGTCTGAAGGATTAGATGGGTTGAAGAAAAGAAATCTTAAAATAAGATGAGAGCACAATTTGTAAGAGGGATAGATCCTAAAGATTCTATGAACATAGGGAATAAGCATGCTAGAGAAGCTCAGAAACTTATTGCAGCTTTTAAAGAAATTGATCCTTCTTTGGAACCTAAGATTACTGATGATAAAACTCAGGATCAAACAGAGATGGTGGTTGTTTCAATTTTTAAAGATAAAAAAATTATCAAATCCCCAAAAGACAAATTTCAAAAGGACATTTATTCTTTAGCTTGGGTAAAATCTGGGTTTGAATTTTATATGGCTTCTACATCATATATGGATAGGCAAATGACCTTTCCAAAATTGGAAAA
>ERZ795057.1257-NODE-1257-length-22562-cov-5.080020_pt1 | contig 22562 bp, 19 predicted proteins | sample MGYA00375141_ERZ795057 | MGnify/ENA primary metagenome ERZ795057 (study PRJEB30186, sample SAMN05720163) | activated sludge metagenome | isolation source: Anaerobic digester | place: Hong Kong | collected 2015-01-26 ... | reverse complement strand
GAACTTGCGGAAGACGGAGAAGATGCTTCCGGTGTCGCGGTACAGGGGAATGACAGGAGGCTGAAGGAAGCTACGGATTCCAGAAAAGGGATAATGCGTTTTGCCCGGGATGCAGAAACAGCATCGATGGCGGCTGTGCAGGGAAATGACCGTCGCCTTAAGGACGCGACGGTAACCTCCAGAGGCATCGTTGAGCTCGGGGAAGACGGCGAGGACTCCCCGAATGTAGTGGTGCAGGGGAATGACCGTCGACTTAAAGACGCAACTACGACATCCAAAGGCATTGTTGAGCTTGCGGAAAACGGTGAGGACGCTTCCGGTGTAGTGGTGCAGGGAAATGATAAAAGACTGAAGTATGCAGATGAGAATAATCCCGGCATCATGAGATTTGCCGTAAATGGGGAAACCCGTTCCGGGAAAGCGGTACAGGCCGATGATGCAAGACTTTCTGACATGCGTGAACCGCTTCCCCATACACATGATTATGCCTCGTCTGTTCATGAATTTAATTCCCATGCCGGAACATTGTCAATAACAGGTGACCGTGATGAAATGTTCAGCGGTATAGTGCCGCCGCCTGAGCGCTCAGCGGTGATATATGCAAAAAATGAATCACTGAATCCGGGGTCTGTGGGTATTGCGGGAACTACGTCCTTCGCGAGTGAAAAACATACACACCTTTATGGCGTCCTCGGCTACAGCCAGTTCAATGGCGTACGGGGACAGGCCCCGGGCAATAATGAAGGTGATAACCGGGGGGCGGGAGTGATGGGCCTTTCGCGTTTCGGAGCGGGAGGTGTTTTCGTCAGCGAGCACGATTATTCCCTTGTGGTTGACGGTTTCGGGCAGATTTCCGGATATGATGACTCCATTCATATGGTCGGGAACGGTGATGCGCTTCTTGTAAACGGGAAATCCCGTTTCAGCGGAAGGATGTATCTGGAAAATACTGACACGAAAAGCGGGTACCCGGGGAACCTCGTGGAGCTTTTTGCTGTTGATGATGAAGAATATATTTCCGTTGGCGACCTGCTTGTAGCCAGTGATAATGGGAACGCGGTACTGTCGAGATCCAGAACATCCTATAATAAATCAGTTATCGGGATCGTGTCGGGCAATCCGATGATTGTGCTTAACAACACCGGGAAAGAGGAAAAACTGTACCCTGTTGTTCTTGGGGGAAAAGCGCTCTGTAAAATAGACGCACGGTCAAAACCTGTCACCCCCGGAGATCTTATTGTAACATCTGATACACCGGGATGCGGAATGGCGGGTAGTATTGATTCTTTTGAAAAAGTCGGAACAGTTGTGGCGAAGGCACTGGACAGTCTCAAAGATGAAATAGGAACGATCCCCGTTTTTATTATACACTCGTAGAAGTTTCCATGCCGCAGGTGTTTACAAGCCTCAGCAGTGTTATGATTGCTGTCATTGCGCGGATTTGATATGCAGGTTCCCGGGTGTACGGTTCCGTATACTAATTGGGTTCCTCGTATTTATAAGAATCTCCCACTTCTGAAAATGAAAACATACGAAATGCTCTGTTGCCGTCATAGTCAAGTATCCGAAGGTCATCAGTTTCCCGGAGGTCTTTTACCACAACATCGAAGTGACCGCCATAACGTTTCTTCGCCTCATCAACAGAAATTTCATACGTAATGAATTTGTTGATTCCTTTCGCCTTGAATTTTTCCGTCAGTTCAGTATCAATGTATGACTGGTGAGAAGTAAGGTAAATAAGCGCGCCGTTTCCCGTAATTAACAAACCAGCTTTCATGACGTACCTCCATTACTCTTTATATGCAGCCTTTGTACATTTAAAATAGAAAGAAAAAAAAGGGAAGTCAAGGAAAGAGTGTAATTGCTGCACGTGAATTAATTAGTGGCGAATAATGAGTATTTCCTGATTGCAGGAGTATTATACACGTGGTGCTTTAAAACAGAACATAGAGAAGCTCTGCATGAGTATTGCCGGAAGTGTTCCATGATTCAGGAAATGCATCTTCCAGTAAAATCGAATCTCCTTTATGCAGCATGATCGATTCTCCATTGATGTCGAGAGAAATTCCCCCCTCTGTAACAGTAATGAGTTCTCTTCCTTTGTGAAGAACGAAGGGGCCTTCAATGGTTTCTCCCTGATGTACGACAACCCTGAAGACTCTGAAACCGTTACGTGAATCGTCAATCACCGGGAAGAGGGAAATTCCTTTTTCTGAAGGGTGTATGGGTTCATCGGCTTTAATTACACGAAAACCATTACTGTCAGATTCAAAAAATCCGGTATTGATAAAATATTCAATTGGTTTCTTAAGAATGGTTGAAAGCTGTACTAGCGTATACAGGGAAGGAGTAATTAAATCATTTTCAATCTGGGAAATAGCGCCAGGCGTCATGCCAAGCCGTGCCGCGAGATCGGATTGTGTCACATTGAGCGATTTCCGGAGTTCCTTAATGCGGTTTCCAATTTTGAGGATATGCGACTTCCCTTCCTGGAACTGAACATCACGGTTGATTATTTTGAAATTGTGGGCCATCCCGGACGCGTGGGCTGTTCTATCCTCAAGTTTTTTTAGTTTAAGAGTGTAGTATCCGGTGTCAGTATTTTCCACATCAAGTACAATCTGGGTTATGTGCGAAAGTTCCGCGAGGGCTTTGGTGCTGTGTGCATCTTTTTCAAGGATCCAGTAGGCAATGGTATTCAGGTCGTAAAGCTTTGGGCAGGTAAATGAAAAGAAGTCAACTATTGCCCGTTCATCTTTCCATAGTTCATTCATGCCGGTAAGGCTGTCAAATACATAGAAGGAACCGTCCCTGTTTTGTGTTTCCACGGAGTTCATTGCCTCCATGAATGAAGCAATATTTTTCGGCTCTTTTAGACATATAATTTTAGATGTGTCGTACCCGGTGTGACCTTCGTAAAATTCCAGAAATACCGGGTCACTGTTGCCTTTCCCATGGGTAAAGGCGTCAATCATGGTTATGTTTTCACGTCTGAAAATCTCATCAAACCGTTTGCATACCGTATGGGGTGAATAATTGAAATTTACATACACAATGCTGTGTGTGAAACTGCTTTCGGTGCTGAGGGCGTTTCGCGTAAAGTATTCTATCGGTACACCGTTTGATATCTGCCATACGACGTTGTCCCCAAGCTTCAGACCGCTTGTGATTTTATCAAGGTATTTAATGCCTGTGCTGATCATGGTCCTTCCTGTATTCTGTCTAATGAGGTATTACCGGCTTCATCGTTGACAAGGGATGGAGTACTATAAACCCAGTATGTTAAAATGCTATTGTATCTCCTGATTGCGGTCAACTATAAAATAGTATTATGATGAGTGAAATTTTTTATACAACTTTATTGACAAAATATAAATGAATATATAATCAATGGTTAGTCTTCACCCCGGCTACCCCTGCTTTCACGTACATGATGCTTATAAAATGCCCTGTCGCTGCAGGTGCTGGAGTTTTTTTCCTGTACAGTGTGCGAAACAGCAGATCGGCAGTACCTTCCGGGTAAAAAGCTGCACATGGTGTTTATTCGCAGCAGTAACGACATTATTCAGAGGTGTGATATGTTTAATAAAGAATATGAAGCAATGCAGGATTCGAAAATGAAAGAGGTGCAGCTGGAACGACTGCAGTGGTCGTTGCGGCATGCCTACGAGAATGTTCCCTTTTACAAAAAGAAATTTGATGAAGCGGGATTCCATCCTGACCAGTTTAAATCGCTGGATGACATGAAGCGGGTGCCGTTTCTTGAAAAGCAGAATATGAGGGACAACTACCCCTTTGGACTCTTTGCAGTGCCCCTTGACAAGGTAGCCCGTGTTCACTCATCATCCGGAACTACCGGGAACGCGACGGTTGTGGGGTATACGAAAAATGATATAGAAGTATTCGCTGAGGTGGTGGCCAGGTGTCTCGCGTGTTACGGTGCGACAGAAAAGGACATAATCCAGGTTGCCTATGGGTACGGACTCTTTACCGGCGGGCTGGGGCTGCATTACGGTTCTGAAAAACTGGGCGCCATGACGGTCCCGATCTCAGGGGGTAATACAGAGCGGCAGCTTATGCTGATTAAAGACTTCGGCACAACCATGATCGCCTGCACGCCGTCATATGCTCTTAATATTGCTGATTATATTGATAAAAAGAAGCCTGACTATGATATGCGCGCGACAAAACTCCGGGCAGGTATTTTTGGCGCGGAGCCGTGGTCGGAAGGGATGCGGAAGGAAATAGAAGCGCGTCTTGGTATTGATGCGTACGATATATACGGCCTCAGTGAGGTGATCGGACCCGGGGTGTCCGCTGAATGCAGTGAAAAGTCAGGACTTCATGTGTTTGAAGACCATTTTTATGTGGAGATAATAAATCCTGAAACAGGTGAAATTCTCCCTGAGGGGGAGGCGGGGGAGATCGTGTATACCTCCCTAACGAAAGAAGCATGTCCTGTGATCCGGTATCGTTCGAGGGACATCACACGGCTCTATCATGACAATTGCAAATGCGGAAGGACCCTTGTGAAAATGGAAAAAGTCACCGGACGTTCCGACGATATGATGATAATCCGCGGAGTGAATGTATTTCCTTCACAGATAGAAACGGTCCTCATGGAGGTTGAAGGCGTTGAGCCCCATTACCAGATCATCCTTGACCGGAAGGGCGCACTTGATGATATCGAGGTAATGGTGGAAGTGAATGAAAAGATCTTTTCAGATGAGTTGAAGGTGCTGCAGAATCTTTCAAAGCAGATATCAGACCGTTTCAGAAGCGCATTGGGAATTTCGGCGAAGGTTACCCTCGTTGAGCCCATGACGGTACCCCGGAGTGAAGGAAAAGCGGTCCGTGTGGTGGACAGGCGTAAAATATAACGGAAGCTGCGGACATATCACACAATTGAAGGAGGAATTACCATGAACGTAAAACAACTGTCAATATTTCTGGAAAACAAACCCGGCCACCTGCAGAGCGCCCTGAAGGTGCTTGCAGAGAAAAATATCAATATAAAGACCCTTACGATCGCTGAAGTGACGGATTTCGGTATTGTCCGGATGATCGTCAATAGTCCCGACGAGGCGCAGCGTGCCCTGAAGGAACAGCATTTTACCTGTTCCACCACGGAGGTTCTTGGTCTTGAAATTGATGACAAGCCGGGAGAACTCCTCAGGGCCCTGGAGACGTTTGCGAAAAATAATCTGAACATTGAGTACATGTATGCCTTTACCGAAAAAAGAGATGACAAGGCGGTCATGATCTTTAGATTTGACGACATCGAAGAAGCAAAAAAAGTGCTAATTGCACAGGGATTTAATATTGTGAAGAACATCGAAATAATTGGAGAATAGCAGATGCAGAAAAAGGTAATGTTGGGAAATGAGGCCATTGCGCGCGGCGCCTATGAGGCCGACTGCCGTGTCGCGGTTGCGTACCCCGGAACGCCGAGCACTGAAATTCTTGAAACGATCGCGCGGGATTACCGGAATATTAAAGCGCAATGGTCGCCAAATGAAAAGGTCGCGCTGGAAGTGGTGGCCGGGTCTTCGGTAGCCGGCGCCAGATCCATGGCGGCGATGAAGCATGTGGGGCTCAATGTCGCGGCTGACCCCCTCTTTACCTTTTCATATACCGGCGTGAACGGGGCAATGGTTATTATAAATGCCGATGATCCCGGGGCATGGAGCTCCCAGAACGAGCAGGACAACAGGCATTACGCCCGGGCCGCAAAAGTCCCCATGATTGAGCCCTCAAGTCCCGCGGAGGCGAAAGAGTTTACAAAGATTGCCTTCGATATCTCGGAACAGTTTGACAGGCCTGTGATTGTGCGGATCACAACCCGCATAGCGCACTCCCAGGAAATTGTGGAACTGGGGGATAAAAAGGATGTGCCCCTGAAGGACTTTGAGCGGAACCCTCAAAAGTATGTGATGATTCCCGCTCACGCGAGGCCGAGGCACAGGTTTATTGAGGAGCAGATGGAAAAGCTCCGTGACTATTCCAACAAGTCCCACCTGAACCGAATCGAGTGGGGCGGTAAAAAGCGCGGTATCATCACGAACGGTGTCGCGTACCATTATGTGAAAGAAGTATGTCCCGATGATTCAATCCTCAAGATCGGGTTTACGTGGCCTCTCCCTGATGAGAAAATTAAGGAATTTGCGGAGGCGGTTGAGGAGCTTTACGTCGTGGAGGAATGTGATCCTTTTATTGAGGAGCATGTAAAGGCGTTGGGATTTACGGTGACGGGGAAAGATATTATCCCTCTCCTCGGTGAGCTTACGCCGGAAATCGTTGATATGGCGCTGAACGGGAAAAAGCCCCTCAATGATATACCTGCATATACCGGGTCAGTGCCGGGAAGGCCCCCCGCATTGTGCAAAGGGTGCCCTCACGGTTTTGTATTCGATATACTTGCAAAGCTTGATGTCGTGGTAAACGGCGATATCGGGTGCTACACCCTTGCGGTACTGCCGCCGTATTCCGCGATGCACAGCCAGGGCTGCATGGGGGCGAGCGTCAGTATGCATCACGGATTTGAGCTTGCCCGCGGCGATGAAATGGCGAGAAACAGTGTCGCGGTAATCGGTGATTCCACGTTTATCCACTCCGGCATTACGCCCCTTATCGACATCGTGTACAATAAAGGGACCGGGACGGTGATTATTCTGGACAACCGGGTCACCGCGATGACGGGGCACCAGGAGAATCCCGCCACAGGAAAGACCCTGATGGGGGAGGAAACCCATCAGCTGGATTTTGTGGCCCTTGCGAAGGCGGTGGGTGTGCGGCGGGTCGTGAAAATTGATCCCAAAAATGTTGAGGAATTTGAACGGGTTGTACGGGAGGAGGTGGCTGCGCCTGAGCCTTCAGTGATTATATCGACCCGAAAATGTATACTAATGAAGTAATGGAGCCCATTGTATGAAGAATGTGATTTTTGCAGGCGTGGGAGGCCAGGGGGTCATTCTGGCCAGTAAGATCCTGATGGAAGTGGCAATGAATGCCGGATACGACGTAAAGGAATCGGAAGTGCACGGCATGGCCCAGCGGGGCGGAAGCGTTGACTGTCATGTGCGGTTCGGCGAAAAGGTATATTCTCCCCTTATTGAAAGGGGCACCGCTGATTATATAGTCTGTTTTGAACTGCTTGAAATTATGAGAAAGCTTGACTTTCTCCGTCCGGAAGGGAAAGCCATAATTAACACGCTTCAGATTGACCCCGCACCGGTGCAGGCAGGGCTTGCGTCATATCCCGGTGACCTGGACCAGTGGCTCCGGAGCAACGTGAAAGATGTATTGATTGTCAATGCCGACCCTGTTCTCTCGGAAGTGAAATCGAAACGGGCCCTTAATATTGTTATGCTGGGTGTCCTTTCGCAATTTCTGGAATTTTCAGATGATCAGTGGACGGCTGCTATTAAGGGTATGGTAAAGGAAAAGTTTGTCGATATGAACCTCCTTGCCTTTGAAAAAGGCCGTGCACTTGCTTCAGGTCAGTGAGCGGCATCAGGAGATTTCTGCTCTGAAGCCTGAAGCGGAAAAATTGCTTTACGGCGCGAACATGTGCCGGTATAGTGCTGTAAGCGGCTGATATTTTTTGGAAAGCGGATAAAATTATGAGGCATGTATTCTATTCCTGCGTGGTGGCGGTGATGTTGTGTACCGTTTCATGCGGAACCTACACTGTAGTACAGGAAGTCGAGAATAATGACGGCGTGGAGGGGATTACAAAAGCGGGTATTGTCATGCGTGTCCCGCGTAATATCCGGATTGCCCGTGAGGAGTATATTAATAATATCCGGCAATGGCTGACCGGCGTGAAGGCGCTGAAGGAGTTATATGTTTTCCAGGAAGGCAGTGAAGAGCTCGTGTATACGAAGGGCGATGAAGACCGGTTTTATCAGTTTTCGGAGCGGAGCCGGTTCCTGAAATATAAGTCACTTGGGATCATAAATCTTTATCTCCGTAATAACAGTGCGGAATTAAAAAAGATGATTTCCGATAAAAACCTGAACGGGGTGATATTCTATGAGGTGTTCGGCGTTACCTCTACCGAAATGCAGTTTGTCGATTTTGATTCAGTGGTGACGATTGTTGATAAGAACCTGAATGTAGTATATCTTGACCATCAGTCCAATAATTTCTCCACCAGCGAGTTTGATTTTGATAAAGTGAAGCATAAGCTCTTTGATCTTGTGAGTCAGCGCCTTGTTGAAAAGCTGGATGATCTTGAATTTCTTGAAAATGACTGACCCGGGTTATATATAATAAAAAAAGCGGCGGAATTATCCGTCGCTTTTTTTATCTGGAGACGGCGGGAGTCGAACCCGCGTCCTGCAACTCACACCTATAGCGTCTACATGCTTATCCCATTCATTTTGTTTAAGTTCCGAAACCGGGAATGAGAACCGTTTTCAGAGCCGATTTTCCTTTGTTTTCGCCGAAGACCCGGAAACACTGTCTTAAGCTATCCTCTGTTTTTGACGCCCCTGAGTATCCCAGAGGAGATGATATCCCAGGAACGTCGCAGCAATTACGCTGCGAGTGCTAAGTTTTCGTTTGCTTTTAAGTTTAATTCCGCCATTTTTACGAGATGACGGCACACTCGACATGCAACTATAGACCCGACATTACAGTCGAAACCGGATCGTCCCCGGTTACGTTATAGAGTATATACCTAATATGGTATTTCGTCAAGTAAAATGTTACAAACAAACGATATATGGTATGCCGTATCCGGGCTTACCGTGAACTCTTGTTGCCGGGAAGATGGATGGGCACAATGCAGTTTTTGAAGATCGAAAGTATGTATGTGAACAATATCACCCGGGTAGTACGATTTTAGCCATAAAAGTGGGAAGTTATGCAAAATGATATATTTATTTTAGTGCTGAAAGTCTATGTTTTTGCCAAAACGGGAGAAATATAGCAGACATTTTCTGAAACACAAAAAAAAGTGCTTGTTTTTTTGCAGATTGTAAGACAAAGTGTCAGAGCTCCACAGAGAAAAATACTAAACAAATATCGATTATCACAAAGAAAACATGGCTGAAATAAAAAGAGCGCTTATCAGTGTGTCGGACAAGTCAGGAATTGTCCCGTTTGCACAGGAATTGTCATCCCGGGGTGTACATATCCTTTCCACCGGGGGGACTGCGAAAATTCTCAGGGAAGCCGGGCTTGATATTATGGATGTTTCGGAGTACACCGGATTTCCTGAAATGCTGGACGGGCGCGTAAAAACGCTTCATCCGAAAGTGCATGGTGGCCTTCTGGGATTACGGAATAATCCCGATCATGTCCGTGTGATGAAGGAACACGGGATAGAAAATATAGATATGGTGGTGGTAAACCTCTATCCTTTTAAAGAAACAATTTCAAAGCCGGACTGTACATTCATTGATGCCATCGAAAACATAGATATCGGTGGTCCGACAATGCTTCGTTCGGCGGCAAAAAACTTTCACAGTGTCACTGTGATTATTGACCCCTCTGATTATGAGACCGTTATTGAAGAAATAAAGAAAAACGGGGCGGTTTCCAGAGAGACAAACTATCGTCTGGCTATTAAGGTGTTTGAGTCGACACATGAATATGACAGAACGATAGCGGATTATTTAAAAGAAAAATATAAAAAATAACCTATTAAATTTCGCGTATTATCGGGAATGCCTTGTGTCAGAAACACTGTCTGGGGACAGAAGCTGAGGCGCCCGGTATAAATAAATATTTCAAACATTATTCGGAGGTAATAGATGGCTGAAGTTACGCTTAAAGAAATCTATCCCGTCCCGGAAGGCTTTAAAAAGAAAGCTTTTGTTAACAGCAAGGACCAGTATGAGAAGATGTGGAAGGAATCCGTATCTGATACTGAGGGCTTCTGGGGAAAGATAGCAGAAGAATATGTGACATGGTTTAAAAAATGGGACAAGGTATATGACTGTAATTACGGCAATACCGTAAAAGACCTTCAGGTAAAATGGTTCACAAACGGTAAGCTCAATGTGTCATACAACTGCCTTGACAGACACCTCGATAAAAGGGGTGATCAGGTCGCACTGATTTGGGAAGGTAACGAACCTTCAGAAGACAAAAAATTTACCTACAAAGAGCTTCACGCGGAAGTATGTAAGTTCGCGAATGTTCTCAAGAAGTATGGCGTAAAGAAGGGAGACCGTGTAACATTTTATCTTCCTATGATTCCTGAGCTCGCAATAGGAATTCTCGCCTGTACACGCATCGGCGCCATTCACTCAGTTGTTTTCGGCGGGTTCTCTGCTGAAGCGCTTCGTGACCGTGTTGTTGACTGTGACAGCCAGGTGATTATTTCCTGTGACGGTACATTCCGTGGAGCGAAAGCTGTTCCTCAAAAAACCAACTCCGACAAAGCAATCGCCGAATGCCCCAATGTGAAACTTCACATCGTTGTGCAGCGTGTTGGCGACAAGATCAAATGCGACTGGAACGAAAAAATAGACAAATGGTGGCATGAAGAAATGGCTTCAGTGGACGCGAATTGTCCTGCTGAGGAAATGGATGCTGAAGATCCGCTTTTCATTCTGTACACTTCCGGTTCAACAGGAAAGCCAAAGGGTGTTATGCACACAACCGGTGGCTACCTTACTTATGTAGCATATACGCATAAAATGGTTTTCGACTATCATGATGGTGACATGTACTGGTGTACAGCTGACATCGGCTGGGTAACAGGACATTCATATATCGTGTATGGACCTCTTGCAAATGGTGCAACAACCATTATGTTTGAAGGTGTCCCGAGTTATCCGGACTTCGGAAGATTCTGGCAGATAGTTGAAAAATATAAAGTTAATATCTTCTATACAGCTCCTACCGCTATCCGTGCAATCGCGAAAGAAGGCGATTCATGGGTGGAAAAACATGATATCTCCTCCCTCCAGCTTCTTGGAACAGTTGGTGAGCCTATCAACCCTGAAGCATGGAACTGGTATTTCAACAAAATCGGAAGAGGCGAATGCCCTATCGTTGATACATGGTGGCAGACAGAAACAGGCGGTATCCTCATTACACCGCTTCCCGGTTCAACTGAAATCAAGCCGGGTATGGCATGTACACCTTTCTTCGGCGTTGACCCGATGATCGTTGACGATGCAGGAAAGGAACTTACCGGTGTGTGTGAAGGGAATCTTTGCATCACTAAGTCATGGCCGGGACAGATGAGATCGGTATATGGCGATCCGGAAAGGTTCTTCAATACATATTTCGTGCAGTTCCCCGGAAAGTATTTCACCGGTGACGGCTGCCGTAGAGACAAAGACGGGTACTATCAGATTACCGGGCGTGTTGATGATGTTATCAATGTTTCCGGTCACCGGATGGGTACTGCGGAAGTTGAATCCGCCCTTGTATCGCACCCGAAAGTGGCAGAATCTGCTGTTGTCGGATATCCCCATGATATTAAGGGGCAGTCAATTTATGCATTCGTTACACTGAACAGCGGCGTGGAAAAAACTGATGAGCTCAAAAAAGAGCTTGTTGCCCATGTTCGTAAGGAGATTGGTCCTATCGCGACTCCTGAAATTATTCAGTGGGCAGATGCGCTTCCCAAGACAAGATCAGGTAAAATCATGAGACGGATCCTCAAGAAAATCGCAGCAGGCGATTTCGAGAGAAGCTCATTCGGTGATACTTCGACTCTTGCAGATCCGAGCGTTGTTGATATTCTCGTTGACGGCGCAAAGGCTGTTCTTGGTAAATAAGAACAATAACCACTATTCATAGATTATTATATGGGCCGTTTCCCGTATGGGGAATGGCCCATTTTTTATGAACACTATAGCCTTCCGGACTTGCCATGAAAATAGAGGTGAAAGCCGGGTCCGGAAGCGGGTGCAGGGTGAAATGAATTTTAGTTATTGACAGTGAATCTGTTGGTATTTTATTTTTATATGTGATAGTTATATAGAAAAGAGGTGGATTGTATGACTGCAGTTATTCTTATTTCAGTGTTTCTCGCGACCATGATAGGGATCGGAATCTGGGGGATGAAGAGAACAACGACTCTTGGAGATTTTTTTCTGGGAGGAAGAACTATAGGGCCGTGGGTTTCAGCATTTGCATACGGCACAACTTATTTTTCCGCGGTTGTTTTTATCGGCTTTGCCGGAAAACTCGGATGGGGGTTCGGCCTGAATGTTCTATGGATTGCCGCCGGTAATGCTCTTTTCGGGGCCCTTCTCGCGTGGCTCGTTCTTGGAAAGCGTACAAGAAGAATGACGCAAAACCTTGATGTAATGACAATGCCGGAATTTCTGCATGAGCGTTTTCAGGGAAAATATATGAAGATGGGTGCTGCAATTATTGTTTTTGTGTTTCTACTTCCTTATTCTGCGTCTGTGTTCAAGGGGCTTGGGCACTTGTTTGAAGTTAATTTCCAAATTGATTATAATATTGCACTGCTCATTATGATATTGATAACAGGTATTTATCTGATTCTGGGCGGATATTTTGCTATTACGCTCACTGATTTTATTCAGGGGAGTATTATGCTTGTGGGGTCAGTTGCAATGATCGCTGTGCTGGTGGGGAAAGCAGGGGGCGTTTCCAATTCAATTACAATGATACTTGAACGCTATCCGATGCATATGCCCCAGGCGAAGCAGCCGGGAATTATTATGCTCCTGTCTCTGATTTTTATGACTTCTTTCGGTACCTGGGGACTTCCGCAAATGGTGCAGAAATATTATGCCATAAAAGATGAATCAATGATTATTAAAGGGGCTGTGGCAACTACAATTTTCGCAGTGGTTGTGGTGTTCGCGGCGTATTTCGCAGGATCAATGTCGCATATTTTTTATGATTCACTTCCTATGGTAAACGGAAGCCCGGCTTTTGACAGATTGATTCCGGATATGATGCTGAAGCATCTGCCGGAGGGTCTTATGGCGCTTATACTGCTTCTTGTGCTCTCCGCGTCTATGTCAACGCTGTCGTCACTTGTTCTGGTATCGTCATCATCAATTGCGATTGACCTGTATAAAGGTCATGTGAATCCGGAAATCAGCAAAGAAAATTCCCTCATTATGATGAGGTTCCTGAGCGGGGTGTTTATTGTGATTTCCTATTTCATCGCACGGTATGAACTTGCGTTCATTGTCACCCTGATGTCGCTTTCCTGGGGTGCTGTGGCAGGATCATTTATGGCGCCGTATCTTTACGGATTATACTGGAAGCGGGCAACCAGAGCGGGAATTGCAGCGGGGATGATATCCGGGCTTGCTATTGCGATTGCCTTATTTTTTATTCTTGGACCGAAAAACTCACCGATTGCTTCAACAATTGCAATGATTGTGCCGTTTTTCATTGTGCCGATAGTCAGTATGTTCACAGCACCTCCTGACAAAGAGCTGGTGGAGAAAGCCTTTGATGGTATTTAAGAACACATGGCCCTTCCGGGTCGTGATTACAATGAATTATTAACGTGTATTCTTAACAGAAAAGAAGAGGGGCCGGACGGCCCCTCTTCTTTATTGCCATGACAGCTTTCCCGTCTGTTTCCCGGCATCCTCAAACCTTTTATTCATTTCTGTTCCCAGGGCCATGAGTGCCGAAGCGGGGCGTATAAAGACCTCAAAGTTTACAATTTTTCCGTCATCGTTAAATTCAATCAGATCAATTCCCTTGCAGGATTTGTCGCCGACGGTGGCGCTGAATTCAAGTGCAAGATTGTTGCCGTCAACGAATTCACGGTGATATTTAAAATCCTGAAAAACCCGGATCACGTTGCTTAACACGAAAAACGTTTCATCCTTTGTTGTTTTCGGTTTGAATACAACAGGGGAATAAAATGTTATGTTTTCCGCCAGGATGTCATTCAATAATTCCGGTTTTTCGTCAAATACGACACGGTGCCATTTTTCCAGAAGCTGTTGTGCTTTTTCGTCCATTATAGACCTCCAGATGAAGTTATAGTGGTTCAATATGCAACTTGTTGTATATTGTCAATTCATAAATTGAGCAGGTATTATCTCCGGGTGTATTTCAATCACAATGAGGTATTGTATATACAGTGTTTTATTATTTCTTGACAGGAATGGTTAAGGAAGTCATTATTAACGCTGCCTCGCCGATACAGAGAAATACAATGTGACGAAACCGGCCCCGGTAACCGAAGCTGAGTGGGAATATCGGATCATTATTCATACTTATCACCACAAGACTCTATGGTTTTTTTGTGTGATACAGCTCTGCGGCGTGAGTTTGATAATTATTGATGATGGGGAATTGTAATGTGGAATAAAGACATTGAAGCAATTGACCGGAAGGATCTTGAGGCGCTGCAGCTGAAGCGGTTAAAAAAAGCTTTGGAGCTGGCGTCGGGAACTCCATTTTATGGAAAAGTGTTCCGGGACAATAAGGTGGATGTTTCGAAGATAACCACGCTGGAGCACCTGAAAGACCTTCCATTTACTGTTAAAAATGATCTCCGCCTCAGCTATCCCGATGGTATGATGGCAGTGCCGAAAAGCGATGTTGTGCGGATGCATGCGTCTTCAGGTACCACAGGGAAATCCACGGTTATATTTTATTCCCAGAAGGATATTCACGAATGGGCTGACCTTGTTGCGAGAAGCATGGTTGCTACCGGTACGACGCGGGACGATATATTCCAGAACATGATGGGATACGGTCTTTTTACCGGGGGCCTGGGGCTTCATTATGGTGCGGAGCGTCTCGGCTGTATGGTAATCCCGTCATCAACAGGGAACACGCTCAGGCAGATACAGCTGATGGAGGATTTTTTCACGACTGTTATTCATATCACCCCGAGTTACGCGCTGCACCTTGCCGAAGAGATTCACAAGCAGGGTGTTGATCCGCGGGACCTTCCTGTTAAGAAAGCCTATCTCGGGGCGGAACCGTATTCCGAGGCAACGAGAGATAAAATTGAAGAACAGTGGGGAATTGATGCGTACAATTCCTATGGCATGTCGGAAATGAACGGACCCGGGGTTGCCTTTGAGTGCACAAATAAAGCGGGCATGCACCTCTGGGAGGATTTTTACATTACAGAAGTGATTAACCCGGAAACCGGCGAGGTCCTTCCTGATGGTGAGGAGGGGGAACTTGTGCTTACCCATATTAACCGTGAGGCCATGCCTATTTTTAGATACAGGACCAGGGACCTTACGCGGATTATCCCTGAGCCCTGTTCCTGCGGCCGGGTCCACCGAAGGATTGAACGCATTAAGGGGCGGACAGATGATATGTTTATTATCGGCGGCGTGAATATTTTCCCGTCACAAATAGAATCGGTGCTTATGAATATTCCGGAAGTGGGCAACAATTATCAGATTGTCCTTGACCGGGAGGAAAATCTGGATAGAATAATCATAAAGGTTGAACTCTATTCAAAAATGTTTCACGGTGACCTGAAGGACCTTGAAAAACTCAGAAAGAAGATTGTTGAGGAGCTTCGTGCACTCATAGTTGTGAATCCGAGAATTGAGCTTCATGAACCGGGATCGCTTCCTGCCAGTGTTGGTAAAGCGGTGCGGGTCGTTGATAATAGAAAATTATAGGGAGGATGCCATGCCCTTTCAGGTATCAGTATTTGCGGAAAACAGGCCGGGAAAAATTGAGCGGATAACAGATGTTCTATCCCGGAACAAAATAAATATCAGGGCCATAACAATTTCTGACTCAGGAGATTACGGGATCATCAAACTGCTCCTTGACAGGCCCGAAGCGGGATGTGACGCGTTGAAGGAGGATGGGATTGCGGCAACGCTGAAAGAAATAATTGCGGTGAAGATGGAAGATGCTCCCGGCGGGCTCCATACTGTCGCCTCAATTTTATCAGATAAAGGAATCAATGTTGAAGATGCCTACGGGTTCATGATAAAAAGTCATGAAAGCGCGATCTTCGTGTTTCAGGTTGAAAACGTGAAACATGTTGAGAAGCTCCTTCAGGAAGCGGGCGTCATTACTGTTACGGAAAAAGAGCTGTATCTGTTGTAAGTGTTTCCTGCCTGTATAACATTGATGACGCATTTTTTCCCTGTGCCTGTATGTCTGCAGAAAAATCCAGAAGATGAACAAAACCGGGAGGATAAAACATGCGTTTTAGAAGTATAACTTTCATTATTGTGTCTCTTCTGTTTCTTGTGAGTTGTGGAGAAAGGACCAATACCCTTGATAGAATGAGAAAAGAGGGCGTGGTGACAATAGGGGTCGCAAATGAGGTACCCTATGGTTACAAAACACCTGACGGAAAAGTGAAAGGGGAAGCCCCGGAAGTAATAAAACTGGTGATGGAGAGAATGGGTGTTAAGAAAATCAATGCCGTTGTGACGGAATTTGGATCACTCATTCCGGGCCTGAAGGCCGGGAGATTTGATATTATTGCTGCAGGTTTATATATCACCCCCAAACGCTGCAGGCAGGTGGCCTTTACCAATCCAACCTACAGTATTGGTGAGGGGTTTCTGGTGAAAAAGGGTAACCCGAAAAATCTCCACAGTTATGATGATGTCAAAAACAGTAATAATGTAAAACTCGGTGCAGTCGCGGCGACTGTGGAGCTGGGATACGCGCGAAAAGCAGGTATTCCGGAAGAGAGAATTGTTATCTTCCCCGATAACATCAGCGCAGTGGCAGGAGTAAAAAGCGGAAGGATCGATGCCCTGGCCACAACGAGCATAACCGTGGCGAAGCTTGCCGAAAAGGAACCGGCGGTTGAAAAGGCCGTTCCATTTACTGACCCTGTCATAGACGGGAAATCAGTCCGCGGGTACGGCGCTCTTGCAGTGAGAAAAGGGGACAGAAAACTCCTTGAGGTCCTGAACGCACATCTGAGAGAAGTCATCGGGTCCGACGCCCATAGAAAAGCTGTGAGGCAATACGGTTTCACGGAAGAGAACCTGCCGGGAAATGTAGATGCTTCCAGTCTCTGCGGGGATTGACAGGCTGCTGATGCCGCATTTCCTGAATTTTCTGCCCAACCTCCTTGAAGGTGCTGCCGTTACTGTCGCCATTCTTCTCCTTGCGACGGTTCTTGCCGTCATATTCGCCTTCGCGGCGGGACTCGCGAGGTTATCGGGAAGGTCGGCGGTAAGGATTCCGGCCGTAATGTTTGTAGAATTCTTCAGAGGGACTTCGGCCCTTGTACAGTTGTTCTGGATATACTTTGTGCTGCCTTTTTTCGGGATACATATCCCGGCAATGGCTGCTGCCGTTGTGGCGCTTGGCTTGAATACAGGGGCATATGGTGCCGAGATCGTACGGGGCGCTGTTCTGGCTGTGCCGAAGGGACAATATGAAGTTGCCACCGCATTCAATTTTTCACCATATAAGCGGATGCGGTACATTATATTGCCCCAGGCAATACCTGCAATGATTCCGGCATTCGGGAATTTACTCATTGAATTACTGAAAGCAACATCTCTGGTATCGCTCATTACTGTGGGTGATATTACCTATAAAAGTATCCTCTATATCACCAACACAATGAAAATCACGGAAATATTTATTGTTATCCTTCTGGTCTATTTTTTCCTCGCACAGATAATAACATTTCTCATGAAAAAAATTGAGCTGCAGGTGACCCATGGTCTTGATTACGGGGGGATACAATGATTTCCTTCACCTGGGACTGGTCGTATGCCATCCGTGTAATGCCTGTACTTATTGACGGAGCCATGGTTACTCTCAAGGCAACTGCCGCGGGCACTGTTATTGCGGTGTTCGGCGGGCTCCTGTTTGCGCTGCTCCGGAGGTCAGGAAACGTATTCGTATCGAAATCTGCAGGCTTTTTTGTCGAATTTATCCGGAGTACACCACTGCTCATTCAGATATATTTTGTATATTATATTCTCCCGGAGTTCGGGATCAGGATGACGCCTTTTCTTACGGGAGTAATTTCCCTTGGTCTTCATTTCAGCAGTTATATGTCTGAAGTGTACCGTGCCGGCATTGACGGGATACCGCGAGGGCAGTGGGAGGCGGGGATATCTCTTGGAATGACAAAGTTGAGAATTTTTAAAGATATCATTGTGCCGCAGGCAGTACCGCCTGTCATCCCGGCGATGGGAAATTATGTGATTTCCATGTTCAAGGAGACGCCACAGCTGTCGGCAATTACGGTGCTCGAAATGATGCAGGCGGCTAAGATAATCGGTTCAGAAGAGTTCAGGTACCTTGAACCGGTGACGATGGTGGGGGTGATATTTCTTGCCCTCAGTCTCGGAGCAGCCTATTGCATCAAGCTGCTCAGCAGAAAGCTTCCCATGCAGGGAATACCAATGAAATAAGGAGTACCAATGAGTAAACCCCTGATACAATTTACTGATGTTACAAAGAAGTTTGGTGACCATATTATATTCGATGGATTTAATTTTTCAGTATTCCCCCAGGAAATTGTGACAATTATCGGTCCCAGCGGGTCCGGGAAGTCCACCATCCTTCGCATGTTGATGACCCTTGAGAAACTTGATGGAGGATTCATACAAATAGAAGACGAATATGTATGGCACATGAAGAAGAACGAAAAACTTGTTCCCGCCAGTGAAGCGCACCTTCGAAAAATGAGAAAAAAAATCAGCATGGTGTTTCAGCATTTTAACCTGTTTCCGCACATGACAGTATTGCGAAATGTTACCGAGGCCCCTGTTCATGTGCTGAAACTGGAAAAAGAAGAGGCGCGCCTGAGAGCGGTGGAACTTCTTGAAACAGTGGGACTTGGGGACAAAATTGACGCGTACCCGGCACAGCTTTCAGGCGGGCAGAAACAGCGTGTGGGAATAGCAAGGGCCCTGGCAATGCAGCCCTCGATATTGCTCCTGGATGAAATTACCTCAGCCCTGGATCCGGAGCTTGTCGGGGAAGTACTGGATGTTATCCGGAATGTCGCAAAAGAACACCGGCACACGATGCTGATCGTGACCCATGAAATGTACTTTGCCGAAGAGATTGCCGACAGGATATGTTTTCTTGAGGGAGGGGCAATCGTAGAAGAAGGGGCCCCGCGGGACCTGTTCTATAATCCCCGTGAACAGAGAACGAAGGATTTTCTACAATCATATATGTCCGGGAAAGCCGGCAGCTGATGCAGCAGTACCCGTAAGTCCGCGCGGGATTATGCCTCTGGGTTTTTCCGGAAAAAATGTTAACCGCTTGCAATTGCCTGCAAACCATGATACTGTAATGCATAATACCTGTAATGTCTGAGGAAGGAATATGCGTATAGTACACTACATAACCAGTGATACAAAAAAAACCGGATATGGAATAATTGAAGATGATTATATCTATCCCCTGAAAAACTGTGATACCCCTGGTGATCTGTTTGCGGCACTGAAAAAAGAAAAAATGAAAACCCGGGGAAAGATCCATGCCGGAGAAATTCAATATCTCCCGCCGACGGAAAAAGGAAGGCCTCTGTACTGTGCGGGACTGAATTACCGGGACCATGCCGTGGAAGTGAGGATGCCTGTTCCCGCGAATCCGGTGTTTTTTACAAAGTCTCCGGGGGCCCTCTGCGGCGGATATGATGCGGTAGTATATCCATCAGGTGTTGCACTTCTTGACTATGAGATTGAACTTGCCGTGATAATAGGCAGGGAAATCCGCAAAGGCACACTCCTGACCGAAGAGAACCTCCATGAGTACATTCTCGGAATTGCCATAATGAATGATGTTTCCGCGCGGGACATACAGCTTGGAAGAGGGCAGTGGTTTCTCGGAAAAAGTTTCAGGACCTTTGCGCCCCTGGGCCCTGTGCTGCAGGTGTTTGACACCGGTGTCGCGGAACGGCTGTATGATCTGAATCTCTCCCTGAGTGTTTCAGATTTTCAGGGGCGCCCCTATGAGAAGAAAGCGCAGAAGGGAACAACCGGGAATATGATTTTCCCGATTCACCGTCTCCTGAATGAACTCAGGACATCCTTTGATCTTTTACCCGGCGATGTTGTGGCTACCGGAACCCCTGCCGGTGTTGCGCTCTCGAGTCCGGGACGTTTTGAAACAAGGGTGGCGGATATTCTGGGAATTTCTCAGGGGCAGAGGATTGCACGTTTCCTCGGGAGGGAGAAAAAGAATAATGACCGGTATCTTGAACCGGGTGATGTTATTGAATCACGCATATTCAGCAGTGACCGGGTTGTGGACCTCGGCATGCAGCGTAATGAAATTGTACGGGATGTGTAGCGGGAAATTCGCGGGTACTATTCCCGGAGAAACGGCATGAATATATTTGATTTTCACACACATGTTTTCCCGGAGGATGTTGCAGGTAACCGGGAAAAATATTTTGATGACGGAGGGTTCCGCTCCCTCTATGATAATGAAAAATCCCGTCTGATCTCACATGCTGCACTTCTTGAAGAGATGGGGAAAAACGGGATTGCAGGTGCCCTGTGCATGGGGTTTCCCTGGGAACATGGGGAGCGGTGCCGTTATCAGAATGAGTATCTTGGAATGATTGCCGCCGAAAATGCCGGTGTTCTGTATGCCTTCGGGTCAGTGCCATTCAGGGACGGAAGCGTGTATAACATTGTGAACGAGATCAGTTCCCTGGGACTTCACGGAATCGGTGAAATCGGTTTTTATGGATGGGATGATGCTGCGGCACAGGAGCGGTATCTTCGGGAAATCTTCGACTGCGCGGGCACCTTTACCCTGCCGGTATGCCTCCATGTCAACGAGCCTGTGGGGCACCGCTATCCGGGGAAGTATGACACGAGTATGGCGATGCTCTATGATATCATCGCGGGATATCCGGATGTCACGGTAATACTGGCACACTGGGGCGGGGGGATATTGTTCTACGAGCTCATGCCGGAAGTGAAAATGGCATTCGGAAATGTGTTCTACGATACTGCTGCCACGCCGTACCTGTATGACCCTGCAGTATATTCCGCGGCCCTCGCCATTGTATCGTCCCGAAAAATACTCTTCGGCTCCGATTACCCCCTTCTGGCGCCAGGCAGATATTTCCGCGCCATGGAAGAACAGATATTTGAACAACGTGACAGGGAGAATATCCTGTTCCGTAATGCGCTGAGAATTCTTGAGGGGTAATGTAAAAAATCCATTGACTTTTACTTTTGTTATTTTAAGTTGCTATAGATTGGCGTAATTGTACGTACATGTTGTTTTGTGCTTGTATTACTGGAAGCGAACGAAGAGTCCCGGTTATTCTTTTTTTAGTACGGCGATTGGATGATGATTATACACACCGTTATGCGAAAATTATTACATGAACTATGTGAAAGTATAACAGGAGGACGATGATGGGGCTGCCGGGAAATTATGGCGAACTTGAGGCACTGAAAAAGAAGTACCCGGAAAAGTTTGCCAGTGAAGACAATATTTTCAGCAACATTCACCGGGGCGACAGCATATTTATCGGTACTGCCTGCAGTGAGCCGCAGTATCTGGTCAATTCCATGGTGAAGTATGTCGAATCATATCCGAAGGCATTCTTTGACGCTGAAGTCATTCAGGTATGGACGCTGGGGGTCGCGCCCTATACTGATGAAAAGTTCAAGAGGAACTTCAGGCATAATTCATTCTTTGTAGGCGACAATACCCGGGAGGCGGTCAACCAGGGCCTTGCTGACTACACCCCGCTGTTTCTTTCCCAGGTGCCGAACCTCTTTGCCCAGGGTATAATCAATGTCGATGTGGCCCTGATCCAGGTGTCCCCGCCGGACAGTCACGGGTTTATGAGCCTCGGGATCAGCGTTGATATTGTCAAGGCAGCATGTGAGAACGCAAAACTTATCATAGCCCAGGTAAACTCCTTCATGCCCCGCGTCCACGGGAATACGTTTATCAGTATTGACGATGTTGATTTCATTATTCCCCATGACGAGAAAGTACTCGAGTTTATTACTGATGTGCCGGATGATATTGCACAGGGAATAGGGCAGTATGTTTCCAGAATTATCGAGGACGGCGATACGCTCCAGGTGGGGTACGGGAGCATGCCCAACGCCATTCTCGCGAACCTCTGTGATAAAAAAAATCTCGGCATACATACCGAGCTCCTTTCGGAAGGTGTTGTGGACCTGATGAAATGCGGGGCGGTGAACAACTCCATGAAGTCCATTGACAGAGGAAAGACCGTTGCCTCATTCTGCATGGGGACGGATGAAACGTACGAATTTATTCATGATAATCCTGCCGTTGAGTTCCGCGCAATCGATTATACGAACAGCCCCCTTGTAATAGGGCAGCACAGGCGGATGGTTGCGATCAACGCGGCGCTGCAGATTGACCTTACGGGACAGGCAACCGCGGAGTCAATCGGAAGCATTTTTTACAGCGGGATCGGGGGGCAGGCAGATTTCATGCGGGGTGCGATGATATCTCCCCATGGGAAGTCGATTGTTACCATGCGTTCAACTTCAAATGACGGAGAACATTCACGGATTTATCCTTTCCTCAGCGAAGGGGCCGGGGTGTCCCTTATACGCGGTGACGTGCATTATGTGGTTACAGAATACGGCATTGCGTACCTTCACGGAAAAAATATCCGGGAACGCGCGATGTCCCTTATCGGCATTGCGCATCCG
>ERZ795057.1254-NODE-1254-length-22612-cov-5.722569_pt1 | contig 22612 bp, 17 predicted proteins | sample MGYA00375141_ERZ795057 | MGnify/ENA primary metagenome ERZ795057 (study PRJEB30186, sample SAMN05720163) | activated sludge metagenome | isolation source: Anaerobic digester | place: Hong Kong | collected 2015-01-26 ... | reverse complement strand
ATCCACAGCGTACAAACAGTATTAAAGCCTTATCGAAACATAAAAATCAAATACGCTCGTCAATAATCCGATAGAAGAAGTGATGAAAAAAAACCAATTTTTTGTAATTTCTTGAATCGAGTGATGCTAGAAAATTCAACAGGTTACCCCATCATAGTATAAACGGCTAATTAAACCTAGGAAAGATCAAACGAACCAGCATATTATGAGGGTTCATCAGGACATTGATGCCTTCAAGTTAAATGAGCTCGCTCTTTAAAAAACGCAGGCAACACTTCAAAATAGGCACATAAAACTTCAGAACGCTGTATGAAACCATGGCAGAAGGCCTGGTTTATCACGATAGAACGGAAGTGCGTTTCCTTGGGAAGAACATCCGATTTACGGAAAGATAATGGGTGTTTACAACAGGAGGGAAGAAAAACATCATTGGATCAAGGGGAATGCCATCCCAATTCTGTGGCGAGGTAGAAGAACTGTGTCAGGGGTATGCCAGTTTTGAAGATATCACACGAGAATATGAAGCGAATATGCGGTTGCAAGAGATCAACGATGAAATGGAAGCTATGAACTACGCACGCCTCTGAATGGTGTGATCGGGTTCAGCGAAATTCTTCGTCAAACCCCCCTCGATGAAAATCAGCAGGAGTTTATGGATATCGTTATTCATTCGGCTCATCATTTATTGACGATTATCACGGATATTTTGGATTTTTCGATGATGGACTCAAATGAACTGATAATCAAACCCAAAAAAGCGAATATTCAAAGACTGATCACACAAGCCGTGGCAGGCATTCAAGGTCAGGCTGAAAAAAAAGGGTTAACACTCATAACGGATATCGATCAGTCTTTGCCTGGGGTTGTTTTTGTGGATCCTGTGAGATTGAAACAGATACTGGTCAATCTTTTGGACAACGCCATTAAATTTACGGAACAAGGCAGCATTAGTGTGAGTGCTCGACCAAAAGAAATAGACAGGAATCGAAAAACGGCGAAACTCCTTTTTTCGGTGAAGGACACAGGCATCGGGATCAACGAGTCGCTGCAGAAAGGTATATTTGAGCCCTTCAGCCAGGTGGATATGTCCAATACACGAAAATACGGCGGTCTGGGATTAGGTCTGGCTCTTTCCAAAGAGCTGCTCAACAAGATGAGCAGCAACCTGCATCTGTCAAGTGCGCCGGGAAACGGCAGTGTTTTCTTCTTCGAGTTGGATTTGCCTTATGCTGAAGAGGGCATCTGCTTGTAAAATGAACTTATAAAAAAAGCGTGACGCTAATAAAGTCACGTTTTTTTGTTTTTGAGTGGTTCTTTTTAAAGGTTAAATTTCTTAACTTGTTCGTCTAAACTGCCCGCTAGGGTACTCAATTGTTCGGCTGCGGAGCTGACTTGTTGTGCGCCTTTGGTTTGCTGTACAACGGACTGAGTCATATCGGCTGCCTGGTCTGAGATTTCGCTTACGGATTTTGCAGAGGTGTCCATGGCACCGGCCATTTCCTCAGCTGCAGCACCTTGTTCCTCGGATATTGCCGTTAAACTTTCGATCATATTGGTGGTTTGTTCCACCATCTGTAGGATTTGAGAGAATTGAATTTCGACTGCTTTTGCATTTTCATTGACCTGGTTGACGATTTCAACTGTTTTATCGGTTGCAGCATCGGCTTTGTTGACGCCGGTGGTGATGGTTTTCAGGATATGGGAAATATTATCTGTGGATTTTTTACTTTCCTCTGCCAATTTCCTTATTTCGTCCGCAACGACGGCAAACCCTTTTCCGGCTTCGCCGGCTCTTGCGGCTTCTATAGCGGCATTGAGCGCCAACAAATTCGTTTGTTCTGCAATGGAAGAAATGGAAACGAGGATTTCTTCAACGTTTTTGGCCCCTACCGCTAATTCCTGAACCATTTTGGCAGTGTCCACGGTTTGATTGACGGCTTGTTCAATCTGATGGACAATATTGGAGATCAGTTTTCCGCCTTCATGGGCTTTTTCAGCGGTGACCTCGTTTTGATTGGATAGTTCCTGCGCTGTAGATGAGACGTTTTGTGCGCTTGAAGCAACTTCTTCAACACCTGAAGTGACTTCTTCGATTGAAGCGGAGGTGTTTTGAACGTTGTTGTCGATTTTTTCTGCCTGTGCGGATAGTTCTTCAGAAGAAGCTAACTGCTCCTGAGAAACAGCGGAAAGGTTTTCGGCTGAACCGTTCAGTTCATCGACGGATGTTTTGAAAACGGCGATCGTTTCTGCGTATTCTTTTTCCATTCGAATCAGCGCATTGACGATATTTCCAATTTCGTCTTTTCTTTCGGTGTACTTGAACGCTGTAAGTTTTTTATCTTCCGCCAGGTCTTTTCCCTTTATTTTATCAATCATCTGTTCACAGGCGCTGATGGGGTTTGTTATTGACTTACCAATAAAGAAAATGATCAAAATAATCACAGAAACGGCAACGATACTGATGAGAACAAATAACCACATCAGTCGGTTTGCATTTTCAAGAACCTTGTTCATCGGGACACCGATAGCCAGCGACCAGGGTTCATCCGCCTGTCCGATTTGGAATGGGTTGATAGAGATGTAGACATCTGAATTCATTTCTTCTGAATAGTTGAGGAAGGAGAATTCTCTTCCTTCCGCAATGGCTTTAAACATGTCTGATAGATTTTCTCCGGCCATATCTTGTTCTGTTTTCTTGCCGTCTTTTGCCATTCGTGAAGCATCAAAATGTCCGGCAATGACTCCGGAGCTTGTAAATAAGGCGGCTACTCCCGTCTGATAGGGTTTGATTTGCTCGATGATCGCTTGAATCTCTCCCATATCAATGTCGATTCCGGCTACTCCGACCACTTTTCCTTTATTCTTGATGGGAACGGCAAGGCTAGTGAGTAAAATCGTTTTTCCACCCACTTCATATGTATAGGGATCTAAGATGACTTCTTTGCCGGTTCTTTGAGCAATGAGATAATAATCCCCTGCCCCAGGTTGATCGTAGCCAGTTAGTGCTTCAAATTCAATAGTTCCATTCGTTTTGTACCAATAGGGAACAAACCGGCCCGTGTCATCGTGGCCAGAGGTGTTTTTGAATTTTGAATCCAATCCATCAATGGCATCTTTTTCCCAACATGTCCATGCGCCAAGGAATTGGTCATTCTTTTCCAACACGCTTTTGAGTATGTTGTTATAGTCGCTTCTTCTTTCATCGATCTCCAACGCCTCATAGCCTTCAAAAATTTGTGCAATGGTTCTGGCCGCATCCATTGCTACCTCAAGTTCTGCTTTGATTTCGTTGGCGTAATTACCCGCCATATAACCGCTCATTTCAAAAGCATTTTCTTTTTCTGATGACATCATGGAAGTAATGGCTATGATAATCGTCACTACAAATGTCAACGCTACCGGAACCCCGATCAACAAGATGATTCTCCAAATCAGTTTCAATTTGTTAAGCATTATTTCAACCCCTTTTGAGTGTGTTTAGCCCCTTTTATAATAATGTGGAAAATGTCAATAAAATATTCATTATTCAATAAACTTAGTTATTATAACACAGAATAGGTTCTTTTTATTCTTGAGATCATTTGCCATTATGGTCCTAAAAATGTTATTTCTCTTGTATATTGAGGGTCTGTTTTTGTATAATGTGGATAAATACAAAAATCAAAGATTATTTTAACAGCAGATTAAATGGAGGGATTGGGAGTGGTCGGTGAAGAGAACAGCTTGGAGATTTGCTTAGCCCTTTTGAGAAAGAGCCTGGAGATTGTAGATAACCGGCTTTGATAAGCCGGTTGAAAGGGAGAAATAGAATGGATTATAATCAACGAGAGGAAATAAAGCAGAACGCCAAAAAGAGAATAGAAAAAGTTTATCACATGATGAAAGAACCCCGCCAGGCGGATATGAATGGGTTTTTTGAGAGCCTGTCAGCTTATGAGGCTGAACTGACAATACAAAATGAGGCATTAAAAGCCCAGAATAGAGATTTAATGGCAATCAACGATGATTTAACGGAAAAAAACAGAAAGCTGAATACTGGGAATGCCGAATTATCGGAGGAGCACCGGCAGTTTCTTTCAATTTTGGACAGCATTCCGGAAATCATCTATGTGGCTGATTTTGAAACGCATGAAATCTTATTTGCCAATCAAATGACGAAAGATACTGTAGGGAGAGACATTACGGGTGAAATCTGTTATCAGGCGTTGCAAAACAGAAACACAATCTGCGAATTTTGCACCAACAATCGTATCAGAGACAATGAGAATCCTTATTATTGGGTCTATTACAATGCCAGTCTGAACAGACACTATCACATCATGGATCGAAAGATAAAATGGACCGATCAGAAAGAGGTTCGGTTTGAATTGGCGGTTGATATCACACAGCAGAGGAAATATGAAGGAATGCTCGAAAACCGTTTGCGCTACGAAAAAAACATCGTTCGTTTTTCGAACACCCTCTTTTTGGATAAACCGGATGTGATTCAAGAAGGGTTGCCCTATATATTAACAGCTGCCAATTGTTCCAGGGTGTATATTTTTGAGAATTTCATCGATGAGCAAAATGAATTGGCACTCAAACAAACCTATGAGGTGTGTGCGAAGGGCGTAGAACCGCAGATCGACAACCCGGAGCTTCAGCATGTGGTTTACCGGAATGCCGGTTTTCAAAGGTGGGTGGAATTGCTTTCTCAAAATGACATTGTTAAAGGAATCGTAGAAACATTTCCTGAAAGCGAGAGGGGTATCCTTCAAGAACAGGACATCAAATCGATGCTGGTCATTCCTATTTTCGTTCAGGGAGAATGGTTTGGATATATCGGTTTTGATGATGTTTTTGAAGAAAGAGAATGGAGCTCGGAGGATATCGATTTGCTGCGTGCGATTGCTGAAATTTTGGGGCTGTTTTTGGAAAATCGGAAGAATCAGGAGATCATTTATTATAGAAACAAAGAGCTGAATGAAGCGATTGCCACAAAAGACCGTTTTATTTCGATACTGGCGCATGATTTAAGAAGTCCTTTTAACGGGTTGCTCGGCGCTTGTGAATTATTGAAGGTGGGTATTGATGACTTACCAAAAAAGCAGATCGTTGACTATGTTGGCTACATTGATATTTCCTCAAAACAAATCTTCAATCTACTCAATAACCTCTTGGAATGGTCGAGAATTCAACAGGATCTAACGCCCTTTCATCCAAAACAGACGGACCTGACCGGGTTGATCCGTGAAGCTTACAGCCTTTTTCGTCCTTTGGCAGAGGAAAAGGGGGTAAAACTTCTAATGGATAGTGACGAAATAGTAGAGGCTGAAATCGATGCGGATATGATCAATACTGTGATTAGAAACCTGGTGAATAATGCGGTAAAATTCACCAAACGGGACGGAACGGTCCACATCGGGGCAAAAAAGACGACTGAAAACGTTGAGATTGAAGTCTGTGACAACGGAACCGGGATGTGTAGAGAACAAAAGGAATCGTTGTTCAAAGTAGGAGAAACAAAATCAGTTGAGGGAACCAACGGCGAGCAGGGAACGGGATTTGGGTTGCTGCTTTGTAAGGAATTTGTTGACAAACACAACGGAGCCATAGAAGTGGAAAGTGAACTCACAAAAGGAACACGGATAAAAGTCAGCTTGCCGTTGAATATCAAAGGAACAAGCAAACAGGAACTTGGGCGTTTTTCTATTGAGGAAAAGAAGTAGGCAGTCTATGCGGGGGTTTTTTATCTGACAATATCGTAAATTCCCCCATGTTGTTTGATTTGGTCTGTATAGGGTTGCAATTTGGGAATCATTTGATCGGTAAAAGCACATGCACTCAAATCAAATGTAATTTTTACTTTCGGGATTGCCAGAAGCCCTTGAATGGTTCCTTTCAATTCGATGGATTGTTTGTTGTTTAATGTGGACAGAATTTTGACCATAAAGATGCCATTTTCGTTTGAAACCACATATCCCGAAGTGGCGTTGGCTGTTTGATATACTGGTTCGGCAGAAGAATCAGATATTTTTAGCGGTTTCCTTTGGGTTGAGTTGCAGACCTGTTCCAATGCCTTTGCGACCATGTCGATTTTAAAAGGTTTGATGATGTAATACTTCGCCCCACGTTCAATGGCTCTAAACACCATTTCTTTTTGGTTTAATGCTGAAATCATGATAATGTTGGCGTCTGGGTATGACTGAACGATTTGATTGACTGCCTCGATGCCGTCCATAACCGGCATGGAAATATCCATGGTGACAACATCTGGTTTAAGGCGTTTATACAATTCAACCGCTTCCTGGCCGTTTGATGCCTCGGCAATGACATTATAGCCCAGTTGTTTCAGAATACTTTTAAGATTTCTTCTCATCAAGATGGAATCGTCCGCAATGATGATTTTCACGGTGATACACTTCCTTTCCTGTGGGTTTAAGCACATTGAACAGTTTATCGTTGATCTAAAAAAACGGTTACTTTAATCGATTCATTTTTATCTTCCAGTCTATTATAACAAATAAACGAGTGGATAATGATGTTCTGTTTTTGTTTTCAAGTGCTAAAATAAAGGGTATTTTTCCATTTAAGGAGGTATATGAATGTCAACGAGATTGATTCTGGTTGAAGGCTTACCGGGGTCGGGGAAAACAACGCTCGCAAAAGAGATCAATCAACACCTTTTGAAGGCCGGCGTTCCAAGCACAGTGCACCTTGAGGGAGAGCTTTCCCATCCGGTGGATTATGATGGTGTGGCGTATTTTACGCTTGGTCGGTTTAAAGAGCTCATGAGTAATCATTTGAATAATCAAGCTGTTTTAGAAAAAATAACGATTCCTTTAAAAGACGCTTATATGATCCCCTATAAAAAAATCCTGCACGAGGGAATAATCCATTTTCCTGAAGAACTATTACCGGACGTTGTGAAAAATGACGTCTATGAATTGCCCCTTGGACGACATATGGATTTAATTCAAAAAAAATGGGAAGAATTTGTTAAGATTCAACAGAATAAAGACTGTGTTGTCATTCTGGAATGCGTGTTTATCCAAAATCCTGTCACTGTAACGTTGGTGCGGGATAATGCGCCTCATTCGTTGACCAAATCGTATGTTCAGCAATTAGCTGAAATAATCCGGCCCTTAGAACCCCTTTTGATATACCTTCAGGCACCTGATTTAAAGGCCTCTTTTGAGAGAATCGTTCAAGAAAGGCCTAAAAATTGGTATGAGGGGTTTGAAGATTATTATACCAACAGGGGATTTGGGCTGTATAAAGGATTGAGGGGGATAGACGGTGTGTTGGAGGTGTTGAATGAGAGACAAAAACTGGAACTTGAAATAGTCGACTCTTTGGAGATGGAAAAACACCTCATCGAAAACAGCTATGATGATAAAAAAATCATGTCAGCCATTACCCCGTTGCTTGTTAATCTGCTACCGCCCCCAACGGAAACTAGATAGATAACTGCCGTCTATTTCATTCAGCAGGACACCGTCCGTTGTATCAGCGTGGACGTATTCGTAGGTCCAAACCAGACCGGTTGCATCAGGACCCGAATGTAGTTCTAAGATTTGTTGGGGTTCAAGGATAATCTCCCCAAAAACATACTGTTGAAAATTAGTGCCGCTAATCAGTATCAGGCCTATCAGATTGACGGGCTTTTCCGTTGTATTCATGATTTCAACGTATTCATCGGAACTGCTATAATGAACGTTGATCACCTTGATTCCCTTTCTAAGCTGCAACATCTCATCGGTAAGTGATAGATTCAATGATGATCTTTCCTCTGATGGAGGGTCATACGCTTCTGCTGCAGAAAAAGTAAACACTGAAAGGACAATCATCAAAACAATCAATCCCACTAAACTTCGTTTCATTTATCTCACTCCTTTTTTGTAAGCCGTTTGTTTCATAAGCGGATATTTCAGCTATGTATCATGACGTTTTCTCTTGCTAACCATCCACAGGTGAGGATGGATAAGAGAATTCTTAGCTGCTTGGCCGAACAATCTAAAAATAATATAATAGAGTTAAAAGAGAGTAATATTAATTTAAAAAAAAGATAGCCATCCAGCTTTTTTTGGTATAATCAACATATTCCTTTTCATGGGAGGCTGTTATGGATAAAGAAGATCTGTATGTTGTGGGAATTGGTGCTTCTGCCGGTGGCTTGGATGCGATCGAGAAGTTTTTCAACAATATGCCGAACAATCCTGGAATAGCTTTTGTGATTATTCAGCATCTTTCACCGGATTATAAAAGCCTTATGGATGAAATCCTGGCCAAACATACGGATATGGAAATCGTTCAGGCAAAGGATAATCTTCAAGTTGAAGCAAACAAGATCTATCTTCTCCCTCCCAAGAATAATCTAAAACTCTTTCACGGGAAACTGTACTTGACGCCACATCAAGGGCAGCGGTCTCTCAACTTGCCCATCGATATCTTCTTCCGATCATTGGCTGAGGACAAAAAAGAAAAAGGCATTGCGGTGATTCTTTCCGGAACCGGTAGTGACGGGACCAGGGGGATTCGCCATATCAAAGAATTAGGCGGCATGGTCATCGTTCAGGATCAAAATACCGCTCAATTTGACGGCATGCCACGAAGCGCCATTATTGCAGGTATGGTGGATTTTATCCTGGCGCCTGAGCAGATGGGAGAAGCGCTGGTGAAATACATCAAAAACCCCATCTTTTCACAGACAAACAAAAAGATCATCGATGATCAGGAGCCCTTTCAAAAGATATTTGAGATGCTGAAACGCTACAGTGGGGTGGATTTTAGTTATTACAAAAAAAGCACCGTTTACCGGCGGATTGAACAGCGAATGGGAATCAACCAATTATCTTCTATTGAGGATTATCTGGAATTCTTGTACGACAATGCGAATGAGGTTAATATCCTTTACAAGCAATTACTGATTGGTGTGACGCGATTTTTCAGGGACAAAGAGGCCTACGATATTATTCAGAAGAAAGTCATCCCTGAAATGTTGAAATCACACAACGAGAAGGAACCGTTGAGGTTGTGGGTTGCCGGGTGTTCTACCGGGGAAGAGGCCTATTCTTTAGCCTTTTTGTTGCAGGATTATTTTCAAACGATGGGGTATGATCAGGATTTTAAGGTATTTGCTACAGATATCGATAAAGACGCCATTGAGTTTGCTTCTCAGGGTATCTATCCCGAAAGCATTGCCGAAGATGTCCCTTCTCAATATCTGAATAAGTATTTCAGGAACACGGGCGGTTTTTTTCAGGTCAATCGGGATATTCGTGAAAAACTGGTTTTCGCCCCCCATAATTTGATCCAAAACCCCCCGTTTAACAATATGGATTTTATTTCCTGCCGAAATCTGCTCATCTATTTGCAAACGATGCTACAGAAAAAAATCTTTTCCTTTTTCAGCTATTCGTTAAAAAAATACGGCTTTCTTTTTCTCGGCAGCAGTGAGACCATCGGGGAAATGGATCAATATTACAAGACCATTAGCAACCGTTGGAAAATTTATCAGTTGACCAACACCGATGTCAAGCATAGTACTTTTCCCAACTCGTTCGGCCTGACCAGGTTGTCGGCAAAATCCAGCCGAAATCTAATCGGCGGAAAAAGTTTTTCTTCAACCGCTGATGATTATTCCACCCTACAGGATTATATCCTGATGCATTTTGTGAACCCCTGTGTGATCGTAGATGAATCGTTTAACATCGTCATGACTTGCGGCGAGGCGAAAAGATATCTGGAACTTCCCGCCGGAAGGATTCAGATTAACGCTTTGAAGCTGTTTCGAAGGGAATTAAGTGTTCCCATCGGCATTGCCTTGCACAAGGTCAGTAAAAACGAAAAGGAAGTCTTTTATCCTCTGATTAGCTTGGAAAGGGAGTCTGAAACTGAATTCTTGGATTTATCGGTATTCATGAAAAAGGTGAAAGACAGAAAATACATGATCATCCTGTTGAAACAGCGAGATGTGAAAAAACGTGAGGAAAATGATTTAAAACAGGATGCCGATGAATTCTTTGACGACAAGGATCAACGGATCAAGGATTTGGAACAGGAGTTGCAGTACACCAAAGAGAATCTGCAGGCTACAATTGAAGAATTGGAGACTTCCAACGAGGAATTGCAGGCGGCTAACGAGGAGTTGCTGTCTTCCAATGAAGAGCTTCAGAGTACGAATGAAGAATTGCAATCGGTGAATGAGGAATTGATCACCGTTAACTCGGAATACCAGGCCAAAATACAGGAGTTGACGGATTTAAACAACGACATGGATAATCTGCTTAAAAATGCCGACTTTGGGACCATATTCGTGGATTTAAATCTCAGGATCCGGAAATTCACACCGGCGGTAAGGGATATTATCAATCTCATGGACCACGATATAGGACGGCCTATCACCCATATCACGCATAATTTGATCGGCTCGAATATCGATGAAGACACCAAATCGGTGCTCATGACGTTGAAACCCAAATCAGCGGAAGTTGAGAATAAATACGGCAGAAAATTCTTTAAGCGAATCCGCCCTTATGTCACGGTGGATAATCAGGTCAAAGGGGTGGTCATTACATTCCTGGACATCACGGAAATGAAAGCCGCATCAAAAGAGATTTCAAAGTTCAGTTATGCCATTGATCAAAGTCCGGTTATGATCTGCCTGTTCAATTCACAAGGCAAAATCGAGTACGCCAATCCGCAATTTTTAAGTAAAACGGGCTATCCGTTAGACGAAGTCATCGGCAAGGACTTGGATTACTTCAGACCGGATGAAGAACCCTGGGCTGCTGAGTATGAAAAGATCAAAAGGGTGATCAACAGGGGCGAAAAATATTCCGATGAGATAAAAGTATGTGGAAAAAACACGTGTATTTGGGAGATGGCATCTGTTTCGAAAGTCTATTACACCGGTTCAAATGACTATTTCTTTTTAATGGTATCAGAAGATATCACAAACATGAAAATCAAACGCAAGGCAGTCGAAGAAGAAAATCAATTCCTGAAAGTGATTCTTGAAGACAATCCCAACGCCATCTTCTTTTTAGATGCTCAGGGGAGAATCAATTATGCCAATAAAAAAGCCGAACAGGTTATGAAATTATCAAAGGAAGAAATCGTCAGCAGAACTTATGACTCTGAACGTTGGAACATAACAACAGCTGAAAATCAAACCCCGGAAAGTGAGGCGTTGCCTTTTTCACAAGTGATGAGAACCAAACAGCCGGTCGTTAATTTTATTCACAACGTTGTAGACGGCAACGGGGAAAAAATCCGGGTCAGAATCAACGCTACGCCACAATTTGGTGAAAACAATCAGATTTCAGGGGTCATTGTATCCCTGGAAAAGGTCTAAGAGGTGAGAACATGATAGACAAGGATGACTTGAAGAAAAAGGCGATCATGCGATTATCCGAAAAGGGGAAGATTCCTGCCAATTACGAGATTGAAGCGTTAAACAACCATGAGATGAAGCGGATTATAGAGGATTTAATCATTCATCAAATGGAATTGGAGATTCAAAACGAGAATATGGCACGCCTTCAAATTGAATTGGAACATTCCAGAAACAAGTACTACCGGCTTTTTGAAAATTCTCCCACCGGTTTTCTCACATTAGATGTCAGGGGCATTGTGCTTGAATTAAACAAATCTTCCACCGCTATTATCGGAAAGCCCAAAAAGAACATGCAAGCCAAACCTTTCACATTGCAAATCGAATCGGATGATCACGCCGCTTTCTTCTCGAATTTGAGAAGTGCCAAGCAGACGGGCAATAAGGTAAAAAATGAGATGTTGCTGAAGAACGGGAAGACCGTCATTTTTGAGAGTCTGTTTGTGGAAGATGATGAATCCGAGGCCTTTTACATGTGTTCTTTGACGGATGTGACCGATAAAAAGGAAATTGAGAAAAACCTCATTCAAGCCAAGGCCATAGCGGAGGAAGCGACGAAGGCCAAAAGCATTTTCCTGGCAAATATGAGCCACGAGATCCGAAACCCCTTAAACGAAATTTCAGGTGCCATCGAGTTGATGGAAACCTCGGTGAGTGAGGATGAAAAACAAAAACTTTGGTTTATTGCCAAAAACTCCTCTGAAATGTTGACGAATCTGATCGATGATGTGTTGGAATTATCCAAGATTGAAGCCAACAAGATGTCGGTTAATAAACAGGTCGTTCATTTGGATGATTTGCTGGGCGAGATCATGGCCGCCTATGAAATCAACTGCCGGAAAAAGGGGTTGAAGCTGATCCTGATAAACGATTTGGCGCCTGATTATTGCGCTTTAACCGATGAGGTTCGGCTTCACCAAATCCTGAACAACCTTTTGTCGAATGCTGCGAAGTTCACGGATAACGGTGAAATCACCCTTAGCGTCCAGGCTCTCGATCAAGACAGATTGCGTTTTTCAGTCCAAGACACCGGCGTGGGGATGGATGAGCACGAGCAGGCAAAGCTGTTCAGTGATTTCTATCAGACCCGCAAAAAGAACGAAACCAAAAGCGGAACAGGCTTAGGGCTGGCCATATCCAAACGGTTGGTCCAACTCCTTGAAGGGGAAATCTCCGTGAAGAGTGTTTTAGGCAAGGGGACTTGTTTTTCTTTCGTGATCAGCGCCCCAAAAGTCAATTGTGATGAAATGCCACTTTCAGCCGAAAAACTCAGCAAAACGATAAAAGACTTGAGGATCCTGATAGCGGAAGACAACCCCATCAATCAGGTGATTATCTCCAAAATGATCGAGCGGTTTGGGTGCACCGTTCAGGTGGTTGCCAACGGGACGGATGCCATGGAAAAAATCATCGAGAACAAAGAACCCTTTGATATCCTGTTCTTGGATATTCAGCTACCCGATTACGATGGTTATCACGTTGCTCAAATGATCCGAAAAAGCGAGGCCAATACCCCAAAAGAATTGTGTATTGTCGGCGTCAGCGCACATGCCACCAAAGAGCACAAAATACGGGCATTAGAGGCTGGAATGAACGACTATCTAACCAAGCCGGTAACGGGGGAAAGGATTTTAGCCGTTTGTAAAAAGTTCATTTAACGCCAATGGGGTGCCATCATGACCACTCATGAAGCGGCCATTCTAATGCTTATGTCTATTGAATAAAACAAATCGATTGAACAGTCCGGATTGTTTTCCGTATCCCTTGTGTTTTCTCAAAACCCGATGACCTAAAAAGAGTCGTCCGGGCTCATGATTTGTTATCATGAATGATTAACTCAACTGTTAAAAATGATGATGTTATAATCGTTTGGATGGATTTTTTTGATTTGGCAAATCAGACCATCCGTTATGATCATATAAATTTTTTTTTAGGAGCTGGTTGTATGAACAAAAAAATTTTACTGTTGTTGAGCTTGGCGTTTTTCTCGCTGATGGCTTTGTCGGCCGATCTAACGGTTATCTTTGAACCCCACTCCATTTTCAGTTACATGGATGATTTCACCTTAAAGGGCCTGGCAGTGGATGTTGTTAACCAGATAAGCGAAAAGGTTGACCATGAAATAGATGTGGAATATACCCAGTGGGAAGGAGCATACAGCCGGACCATTCAAGGAGGAAATTTAGCCCTTGCGGCAGTGGCCATTAACACCGAAAGAAAAGATCATTTCAAATGGGTGGGCCCATTCAGCAATATCAAAACAAACATTTACACAAAAGAAGGGGACAATCTGTATTATGAATCATTGGATGAGGCCAAAAAAGCGCTAAAAATCTGTGTCGTGAAGGATTATTATTCCACTCAATATCTGATGGAAAAAGGTTTTACCAATTTGGCTGTTTTTAGCAGCGAAAAAGAGGCCTTTAAGGCATTCCTTTCAAATGACGGCTATTTGTTTACCACGGATAATGTCAGTTTGTCTATCCTGATCAAAGAGAGTGTCGTGCCGGTTCCTAACCTGAAACCATTACTTACTTACTCCATGGATTTGATCTACATGGCTTTTTCCAAGGACGTGTCGGACGAGGTTGTTCAACAATGGCAACAGGGATTGGACGATATGAAGCGAAGTGGAGAATTGACAATGGTGTACGAAAAATGGCTGCCGGGAACAAAGGCGCCCGGGCTGTACGCATTCGTAGCCGAAGCCGGTTATGCCCCCTTAACGGCTGCAGACAAAAACGGACAAGCGGTGGGTTTTGTGTCGGATATTGTCAAAGAGATCAAGACCAGAATGGGCAACGATGAAGCCATCATGGTGATGGACTGGGATTTGATTTACCGCCTGGCTCTGTTGAATCCCAACGTGGTCATCTTCAGTATCGCAAAAACACCGGAGAGAACGCCTCTGTTTAACTGGGTAGGCCCGGTGGTACAAAACAACGCCTATCTGTATAAGAACGCCGCTTCAAACATGGCCGTACCGTCAATCGAGTACGCCAAGCAGGTGAAAAAGATCGCCACGACATCTTCCTGGTGGATGGAACAACTGCTCATCGACATGGGATTCGACAACCTGGTGAGCTACCCCACACCCGTACAGTGTGTAAAACAGCTTATGGAAAGAAAGGTTGACCTCACGGTATTGACAAACCTCACCGTAAAGGAAATCGTAACAGATGCGGGTTATGATATGCAGCAAATCGAACCGGTACTGCATTTGGCTACTCGAGATGTTTTTGTGGCTATTTCCAAAGATACATCGGAGAAATTTGTCAACGAATTTCGTGACACATTTGAACAAATGGTGGCAGACGGGACATACAACGCCCTTTATCAGCTATATTTTGAATAATTTCGCAAACCAATATAAACAGAGGCGCCCTTATGGGCGCCTCTTTAATTTTAAAACCTGAAAATCATTAGCTTTGAAAGATCACACAGGTCCGATACAGTTCCTGAAGCTTGAGTGGATTGAGCTCCAACGAAGCCAGTTCAACAGTTTTCCATTTCAAGCCGTTGGTAAAATCGGTAAGCTCAGCGATGGGATAATCACAGTATTGGGTTTTGTAGTGCATGGGAATCACCACCTTAGGTTTGAGCTGCTCGATGAGTTGAACCGCTTCATTGGCGTCGATGGTATAGGTACCCCCCACCGGGATCATGAGCACGTCCGTGCAGGAAAGTTTTTCTGCCAGGTTTGCATCCGGCTGATGCCCTAAATCACCCAGATGCGTAAGGGTGATACCTTCGGCGATGATTTGGAAAATGATGTTGTCCCCTCTTTTTTTGCCCCCTTCTTTGTCATGAAAAGACGGATAGCCTCTGATCATGACCTGGTCAAAGGCATGATCGCCAACCGTTTTAACAATTGCCGGATCGCCCTGTACCCGATGATGCGCATTATGATCATGATGCTGATGACTTTCGGTGATGATTTGAATGTCCATGGGATCGAAATGATAAGAAACAGATTCATCGTAGGGATCCGTTAAAATGTTGAAGGACGTTCTGATTTCAAAACATGAATGACCCAACCATCTGATTTTCATTATAGACACCCCTTTTTAAGATTATTTTCTTTATTATACAGGGTTTTTGATCGATTGCCAAAAAACGCCCAGCCTATTCGATCATTTCAACCAACTCAATACCTCTGATTCGCTCTTTTGCCAGTCCCATTTCTATTAAAAACGCTTCTATTTGCTCTACACATACCTTTTTTTCAAATGAGTTGACTTCAAAGGTAAGCCCCGCTATACCGAAAGTAAACGCATATTCCATTCTTATCAGCCGTTTAATCATTTTGTCTCCTTGTTTGTCACGTTTGGTTGAGAGTATTTGGAGTGAGTTTCGTTCTATCATACACCGCCATCACCAAAAAAACAACCATTGGTTGTAAAAAGTTTATGAACGAATCAACCTTTGGTGGTATAATAGATTGAAGGATGGGGTGAAAACAAGATGAACGAATTCTCAACAAGATTAAGGCAGCTTAGGGAAAGGAACAAGGACAGTCAGGCTCAAATTGCAAAGATCCTTGGGGTTTCTCCCCAGATGGTTTCAAAATTGGAGATGGCCAAATCTAAACCTTCCATGGATGTCTTAAAGGCATTGGCGATTTATTTCAACGTGAGTGTGGAATACCTATTGGGCCTTGAGAATATAATCCCGGGAACGGATCAAGACAAAGATGACTACTGGCCACTTCTGGGTGAAATTGCAGCTGGCAGGCCCATCTTCGCACAGGAGAATATCATCGATTATATTCCCCGTATTCCTGGAATCCCTGGAGATTTTTGTCTAAAAATCAAAGGGAAGAGCATGGAACCCATCATTATGGATAAATCCATTGTCATTGTTCAAAAGGAAAAGAATTTAAAACGGGGGGCTGTAGGAGTCTTTATCGTCGGTAACAGTGAATGTGTGGTGAAACGCTTTTTCCCAGACTTGTTTGGCGTTGTTTTACAAAGTGAAAATGTCAATTTCGATCCCATTGTGATTAAAAAAAATATCTGGGAAGCCGAGTGCATGATTTTAGGCCGGGTGGCTAATGTCATCCTGGATGTTGTTTAGCGACGGTTTTTCTTTATGGTATACTATGCAAGAGTATGTGAAAAATAACACAGGAGGTGCAGTATGTATCTTGAAATTTACGATGTAATGGCAAGGGAAGTATTGGATTCAAGGGGAAACCCCACGGTTGAAGTGGAAGTTTATCTCGAAGACGACACCATGGGAACGGCTATTGTTCCGTCCGGCGCTTCCACCGGCCAGTTTGAAGCACTTGAAATGAGAGACAAAGACGACAGATATATGGGCAAAGGGGTACAAAAGGCGGTTAAAAATGTCAACGATATCATTGCCCCCAAATTGATCGGCCTGAACGTTTTCGACCAGACTTTTATCGACAAAGTCATGTTGGACCTGGACGGCACGGAAAACAAGGAAAAACTGGGAGCTAATGCCATCCTTGGTGTTTCTATGGCTGTTTCCAGAGCCGCCGCCGCCGCACTGGGGATTCCCCTTTACAAGTATTTGGGAGGAGCCAATGCGAAGACCATACCGGTACCCATGATGAACATCATCAACGGGGGACAGCATGCAGACAACAGCTTGGACATCCAGGAATTCATGATCATGCCGGCGGGATTCTGCTGTTTCAAAGAGGCTTTAAGGGCAGGCGCAGAGATATTCCACAATCTGAAATCCATTCTGAAGGCTGAAGGCAACATCACTTCCGTTGGCGATGAAGGCGGATTCGCACCCAACTTAGGATCTAACGAGGAAGGAATCGCTGTGATCATCAAAGCCATCGAAAAAGCGGGCTATGTGCCCGGAGAACAGGTTCTCATTGCCATGGACTGTGCGGCAAGCGAATTTTACAACCGGGAGAACAAGACCTATCATGTGGACGGAAAAGACATGACTTCCGATGAACTGTTGAAATACTACGAAATGCTGGTGGAAAAATATCCCATTATCTCCATCGAAGACCCCTTTGATGAAGAAGACTGGCAAGCCTTTGCAAAAATGGAAGCCAGCCTGGGAGACAGAGTTCAGATTGTGGGCGACGATCTTTACGTCACCAACAAAAAGAGACTGGAAAAAGGTGTGGAACTTCAAGCCAGCAACTCCATTTTGATCAAGCTGAATCAAATTGGCTCCGTCACGGAGACATTGGACACCATCGAATATGCCAAGATCAACAACATGACTAACGTGGTTTCCCATCGCTCAGGCGAAACGGAAGACACTTATATTGCAGATCTGGCCGTTGCAACTAATGCCGGACAGATCAAGACAGGATCCCTTTCCAGAACAGATCGAATTGCCAAATACAACCGATTGCTCAGGATTGAAGAAGAATTGGGAGAATGTGCCATATTTAAAGGAAAAGATACTTATTATTCCATTAACAAATAGTTTGTAAAACCAATATTAGAGGGGACTCAATCCTTGATTGCCTCAGTTTCATCCAGGCTCCAAGCGGTTTGTCCCCTTATTTTATTGATCTAAAAACTCGGAGGTGTAATGGATGAAAACAGTTATGGCCATCATGGTTGCAAACCGAAAAGAAGAGGCGGAGAAAGTCCAAAAACTGCTGACGGGATGGGGTTGCCTGATCAAAATGCGTGTGGGCCTTCATGACCAAGTGTTGGACAACTGCTCGGACGAAGGTCTGATCATTCTGGAATTGGTGGGAGACCAAGAGAAACACGAAGAACTTCTGAGAAAACTCAATGTCCTCAAAGGCGTTCAAGCCAAGATGATGACACTTTCTTTGGAAGAATGATTTTTAATTGACGGAATACAATGTGAAGGGCAACCATGACGGTTGCCCTTCCTTTTTGATTGTTGCCGTTAATCCCTTTTATACTGTCTTTCGTAAAGCTCCTGATAGATCTTACAGTTTTTCAGTAACTGTTCGTGGGTGTCATAAGCAATGAGCTGTCCATGATCCATGACAATGATTTTGCGAGCTTTTCTCAAGGTGGTAAAACGATGGGCGATGATGAGTGAGGTTCTTCCCATTACGAGTTGGTCCATGGCTTGCTGCATTTGGACTTCAGTGGCGGCATCCACACTGGAGGTGGCTTCATCCAGGATCAGGATGGGGCTGTAGGTCAATGTGGCTCTGGCAAAGGCGATGAGCTGGCGTTGTCCGCCCGAAAGGAGCATGCCTCCTTCTCCCACCTGGGTGTCATAGCCTTTGGGCAACTGGGTGATAAACGCATCGGCCCGGGCAATTTGTGCCGCCTGAATCACTTGTTGATCGCTTGCTTTGGGATGGGCATAGCGGATGTTGTCCATGATGGTTCCCTTGAACAGAAAGACTTCCTGCGGTACCAGCATCAGTGTTTGGCGCAGCTGCTGGTTGCGGATGGTGCGGATGTCCACCCCGTCGATGGTGATCGATCCGCTTTTCACGTCGTATAATCGGCTTATGAGTTTAATCAGGGTTGATTTTCCCGCCCCGCTGGGGCCCACAATCGCCGTGGTTTCCCCCGCCGGGATGGTCAGGTTCATCTGTTGGATCAAGGGTTGGCCCGGTTGATAGTGAAAGGTTACGTTGTTGAAGGCGATCTCACCTTTCACCGGTTCTTTCATCACAACAGGCTTGACAGGTTCAGCAACGGTGGGTTTGATCTGGAAATAGTCGTAAATGCGCTCTGCTGAAGCGGCTGCTGTCTGATAAACGTTGTAAATCTGGCTCAAATCCCTCAGGGGCAGGAAGAATCGGTTGGTATAGGCGATAAACGCAATCAAGATGCCGATGGTGGCGCCGCTTTCACCGTTGATCACCATAAACCCGCCAGCCAGGATCACTAAGGCTGTCCCCAATGTGCCGGTGAGCGACATGAAGGGGAAGAACAGTGCTGAAATAACAACCGCTTTGATCTGGGCCGCCAGGTTTTCCTTATTCAGTTTTTCAAAGGATTTCATGTTGTCCGATTCCTGAGACATGGCCTGTACGACTCGGATGCCGGAAATGTTTTCTTCAACGCCTGCGTTCAGATTTCCCGTTTTTTCCCGGACTTTTTTATAAGCCTTACGCATATGCCGGCCGATCAGCAACGTTCCCCCGAAGATAACGGGAATCGTGATCAGCACCACTAGTGCCAATTTGACATTCAGTAACAACATCAGGGCAACGATACCGCCCAACGTCAACAGATCGCTTAACAGATTGACAATCCCGCTGGATATGAAATCAGACAGGGTGTTGATGTCGTTGGTGAGCCTGGACATGATTTCGCCGGTTTTGTTTTCACTGAAAAAATCCATGGACAATCCGGTGACATGTTCAAACAAATCTGCCCGGACGTCTGCCACCACCCGTTGGCCCAATTTAGTGGAAAGGTAAGAGCCCCAGTATGAGGCCCACCAAAAAACGGCATAGGAACCAACAAAGGCGGCGAGAATCAAATGCAACCCGTTGACGTTTTTGGGGATGATAAATTCGTCAATGGCTATTTTGGATAAATAGGGAACGATCATGTTCACACCTGATACGATGCCCATAAACAGGAAAGTCAGCAGCAGGGTTTTGGTTTGAGGTTTCAAATACCGGCCGAACATTTGAAAAACCTCCCGGTTGATGTCTTTGATTTTGCGGGATTTTTCACCTTCATTCATCATTCTGCCCATGAATCCGCTTTGCATCGACATCTCATTTCACCCCCGATGATCCTAAAGTATTTTCAGTTACAATGCCGTATTGCGTAGTGTCCACCTGCAGGGTGTAAATCTCTCTGTACAGCCCGGGTTGATCCAGCAGTTCCTCATGGGTGCCGTACTGGCTGATTTGACCGCCTTTGAGAACCAGGATCTTATCGGCCGTTTTCAACGTCCACAAACGGTGGGCGATCATGAATACGGTCCGGTTTTGGGTCAGGGTGTCAATGGCTGTCAGGATTTGTTCATCCGTTTGGGCATCTACACTGGAGGTGGGTTCATCCAGAATCAACAGTGGCGGATCCATCAAAAGGGTTCTTGCAATGGAGATGCGTTGTTTTTGACCGCCTGAAAGTTTCACGCCTCGCTCTCCAACCGGGGTGTCATATCCTTTGGGAAGGGTTGAGATGAAATCATGAATGCCGGCTGAACAGGCAGCTGAAACGATCTCGGCCATGGATGCATCGGGCTTTGCGAAGCGTATATTGTCCTTGATGGACACGTTAAACAAAAAGGGATGCTGGAGGACGATTCCGATATTCCGTCTGAGACTGTCCAATGTCATCTCTTTCACAGGCGTTCCATCGATGGTGATTTCCCCTTCATCCACATCGTAAAAACGTGGCAGCAGATGAACCAGAGTTGATTTCCCCGCTCCCGTGGGACCGACGACGGCAATGGTCTGCCCCACCTCAGCGCAAAAATTGATATTTTTCAAAACGGGTGTCTGATGATTGTAAGAAAATCCCACATGACGGTAGCAGACCTTTCCCGCAAGAGAGCCAACATCCACCGCACCCTGACAGTCCTTTACTTGGGGGTCGGTGTCCAGCACCTGGAAAATTCTTTCAGCGGAGGCGGCCGACACCAGTACACGGCTGATCAGCATACCCGTTTGCCGTATGGGTCGCATCATCATCCCCATGTAGGTGGTAAACCCCACCAGGGTTCCCAGGCTGATGGCACCCCGGATGACTTGCATTCCTCCATACCAAATGATCACGCCGGTTGACAACCCCATCAGTACGAACACAAAGGGCATCCAGAATGAGGTGATCTTGCCGGCCTCCAAGTTTATCTGGAAAAAGCGTTGATTGGACTTGTCAAAGGCCTGCACCGTTTGATTTTGCCGGCCAAACAGTTTGATCACCTGTATTCCCTGTAGTTGTTCCTGAATGAAGTCAGTCAAGGTTCCCAAAATTTTTCGTGATTTTCCATAGGCCGGCCGGACTTTGATGGTATAACGGGAGATACCGAAGATGATAAAGGGGAGCAGACAGATATAAAGAATGGCCAGTTCAATACTCCAAAAAAACATTACCACCAAGATGCCGATGATAAACAGGCTGTTGCCGATGATGTGAATACTGGCAAACCCGAAAAAGGTCTGCAAGGTTTCCGCATCTGCTGTGATTCGTGACATCACATCTCCAGTGGACGCCTGATCAAAGTAGGAAAAGGAAAGTCTCATAAAATGGCGGTACAACTGCTGTCGGATGGTATACACCACTTGTTGTCCCCTGGATTCGGCCATGTATCGGATGAAGAAATCGATAGCCCCCTGAACGCTGACAGCACCGATCATCCCAGCGGCCATCAGCCAAAGGTATTGCGATTTTTCAGGGGTCAAGAAGTCATCCAGTGATAGCTTCACCAGCCACGCCGGAGTCAGACTTAACAAGGTGGAAAGAATAAACCCCAACGAGATCATCACCACGGCGCCTTTGTAGGGGGCCATATATCCGGCAAGCCTTTTTAAAACAGATCGTGTGTTTGCCTTGTGCTCCGTTGGCTTTTGGGATTCTTTGCTTTTTTTATTCATCAGATGCCTCCAAGTCAATTTTTTCAACAAGTGTTAATGCCTTCTTTTTTAGTCTGGTATGACGGCAGGGTTTTCCATGAAAGCTGTGGCTCATCTGAATCATTTCAGATAAATGACTGGACAGTTTTTCCAAAGCGGTACTTTTAACCCGGTAATGAGTAAAATAACCCCGTTTTTCTCCCCTGATGATGCCGGATTCCTTAAAACCTTCAGATGTTGTGAAACGGCGGCTTCTGAAATATCCAGGCGTTTGGATAATGCACCGACGCAAAAATCATGCCTCAGTAACAACATCACAATATGCAGTCGATTTTCGTCTCCAAGGGCCTTTAAAATATTGATAAGTTCTTTCACCGTTATCACACCCCGATGCAGTTTCCCGACTTACAGGAGACATTTAGAATTAAGTAAATGCTTAAATAAATTATAATTCATTGAAATGGATTTGACAACGTGCTCGATGCACTCGCTTAACTCACACCTTTTATTCAAGCGTGCAGTATTTGAAAATGAGAATTAATCTGATATGAGTTACCGTGGGGGCTGTCCCCTTGGATTATGGGAGGATTCTTGGAAAGATCACGAAAAAGCAAGTGCAATGGTATCGGGATCTAGGGGGTGATCCTTCCTCGTTATAAATTTCGGGAATGTAGGTTATACCGTTTAGATTCTTCCCTTGGGGCTGGTGTTGGAATACACACCTTGAAGTTTTTGAGAAGCAAAAACTTCAGGGC
>ERZ795057.1250-NODE-1250-length-22651-cov-7.071517_pt1 | contig 22651 bp, 20 predicted proteins | sample MGYA00375141_ERZ795057 | MGnify/ENA primary metagenome ERZ795057 (study PRJEB30186, sample SAMN05720163) | activated sludge metagenome | isolation source: Anaerobic digester | place: Hong Kong | collected 2015-01-26 ... | reverse complement strand
AGCCGTTAGGCCACAAATCACATCATCTTCTGCATACTCATTATACACCGAGAAGAAGGGTTAAATAACTCAGAAAGTTTAACAACTTTAAGACATATTACAATGGGGCACAGGCATTTTTACAGTGCCTGCTTGCCCCTCCTTTTTAATTATATGAGAAACAGCGCTAAACATATTTATATCATAGGATACGGAAACAGGAACAGGCAGGATGACTCGCTGGGTGCGAAACTGGCTGCAAGGTTAAAGAAGGATTGTATCAGTGGGGTGACAGTTGTTGAAAAGCATCAGCTTTCAATTGAGGATGCTTATGATATAGCGATGTCGGGAGCGGATGTAGTTTTTTTTATTGATGCGGCAATATACGGGGAGGAGCCATTCGGTTTTAATGTCGTTGAACCATCAAATAAAAAAGCTATAGCGCTTTCACTGTTTACTCCGGAAACCCTGATCTATTATTGCGAAAAAGCTTTTGATAGAAGAATCAGGGGGTATATATTAGGCATTAAGGGATATCAGTGGGAGTTCTCCCGTGAAATATCTGATGAAGGTTTCGGTAACTCTGAAAAAGCTTATGAGTTTATAAAGGATATTCTGGATATTCTTCTGATAAACAGTTTCACTTTTTATAACGGTAATGAAAGTGCCTGCTGTATTAAATGAAATTTTGCAGGGACTAATAGTATGAAAAAGAAAACTCTTATCATCGGAATCGGGAATGTAGGTCGTACGGATGATGGCGCCGGGGTTCATGTCATAAACAGTATTCTGAATTCAGAGATTCCTCTTCCTGAAGATGTGGAAATTATTGATGCAGGCTGTGCTATTTATGATGTCCTTCCTGCTATGATGGGGAGAAAAAAAGTTATAATTATTGATGCACTGCAGATTGATGATATCCCCGGCAGTATATACAGAATTCATCATGATGATTTCAGATCCGGTTACTGGAACCTCCTCAGTGGAAGCCCGGAACTCAGGGAGATAATTTTTCAGCTCTATGCTGTATCCGGAGAAGTGGAGCTTGAGTTTATTGGGATTGTTCCCGGAGATGTTTCAGGTTGTTCTTTAGAACTTACAGAGCAGGTGAGTGAAAGTCTTGGTCGGGCTGTCGATTTGGCACTTGACGCGGTTTTATGCTGAATAAAGGAAGGGTTATTTCGGTTTAGTTATTGCGCTTTTCACTGTAACATGGGGAACTGCACCGAGTTTCCCTGTAAGCGAACCGATGCTGTCAGTATCTGCATCAACGATGAGTGAAATAACGCTGACTTCTTTTTCCCTGTATGGTACACCCATGCGGCCGAGAATAATTTCAGCATGCTCGCTGAGTATTTCATTTACTTTACCGGCTGAAGAGCGGTTATCGATTACTATGCCGATTACACCAAGGCGTTTATCTGACATTATGGGACTCTCCATAATAAAATGATTAAATGCAGGTGCAGTAACAACAGGTTGTTAAAGGATGTCAATATAATAATGTGATAAAATGAACATTTGATAAATGATATAGTCGCAGGCTGACATAATGTATAAATAATAAATGTTATATTTTTTGAAGCTGTGACTAAACTTAAAAATATTTAATTGTTGTGTGTCCTGATTACAAGGCTGCGGCTGCGTACAAGGGGTGCGATATGGTATAACGCCTGATCTGCGCCCCGGACAGGCGTTTTTTATTGTATTTTGATGATGAGTATATCTTTTTCATCTCAGCTCATCATGGCCAGAATTCTTATAGTTTGTATTCTGTTATATTTATGCAGAAGAAAACTGTTATTAATTGGCAATATTTATATATCTGAAAACTACAGTTAATTAAAGAGATGCTTATGACAGATTTAAAACCGGCAATAACTTTTATTTTCCAGTCTGTACTGATTACTATTCCGGGACTTCTTACTCCAGGTCCTGTAATGGCTGTTACAATTGAACGTGGAACAAAGTCACCCCATGCAGGAGTCTTTGTTACACTGGGGCATGTGGCAGTGGAGCTCCCCCTTGTAGTTCTCCTCTTTCTCGGGCTGGAGAAATTCACGAAGGAACCATGCCTCCGCTTTATCCTTGCGCTTGCAGGGAGTATTTTTCTCTTTTACCTTGCGTGGAAAACATTCAGGGTACGCAATATGACAGGTACACCATCTGCTGGTGTTTACTCTTCATCCTTTGTCGCAGGTGCTCTCATGACACTTGCGAATCCTTTCCTGCTATTATGGTGGGGCACAATAGGGAGTGTTCTTATTCTCCGCAGCATGGAGCTTGGTCTTGCGGTAAGTGTACTTTTTTATGTTTTTCACGTTCTTTCAAATATTATATGGCTCTATTTCCTTTCATGGTTGAGCTATGAAGGAAACATCGTTATAGGGAGACGTTACCGTTACTTTGTGGCCATTATCTGCGGGGGAATACTGCTGGTATTCGGAGGGTACTTTATAATTACAGCTTTAAAAATTATTACAATTTAATTGTTTAACTTAGAGGTAAAGAAAATGAATATAAAAAAAGTTTTAATTACATCAGCAATCATACTTTTATCTTTATCAGTATTAAGACTTTCTGCTCAGGAGAGTTCTGAAAAGGGGTATAGTTCTGATGAAATAGTTATAAGCGCTTCAGGTTATGCAAAGCTATTAACTTCCACTACGGGGGGGATAGGGATATTAAATTCTGAAGATATTATGAAGGATACTCCGGTAAGTATCAGTGACGCAATGCAGGGGATTACCGGTGTTTATAAAACAGCTGATTCCCCCTGGGGTTCAGAAATCAGCATCCGCGGGTCAAAAAGAGATAAGGTTGTTATGATAATCGATGGCTCGCGATTGAATACTGCAACAGATATTGGAGCACAGTTCGGTACACTAAATCCGGCCTCAGTGGAAAGGATTGAAATTCTTAAGGGACCTGTCTCTTCATTATATGGTTCAGGTTCAATTGGCGGAGTTGTCAATATCTTCACCAGAACCGGAAAATTCAGTGCAGATCCACATTTTAATAGCGGACTTTTTCTCTCCGGAGCGAATAATTCAACAGGTGGTGATGTTTACGGGTTTTCCTCATTCAACAGTTCAAGCTGGTATACTTTCGGCAGCGGGAGTTACAGGACTCATGATGACTATAAAGACGGTAATGGTGATACGGTTGAGGATACAGCTTTTAATGACGTTGAAGGAGTTTTTAACTTCGGCTTTAAACCGGCTGCGGGACATACTGTTGAATTACGCAGCCAGTATTACGAAGGGTGGGATATCGGAATCCCTGGTGCGAGGGATTCAGTGCCTGTAACTGCATCGGGTGCGGAGTACACAAAAATAAAAAGAGCTCTTACATCAGCTGATTATAAAATAATTCCTGACAGTGTTAACTGGCTTGAATCAAAGGTTCATCTTTACTGGCAGTATTTAGGACGGGATGTTCAGATAAATAATGCTGTAATGAAAATTGAACCCGGGGCTGATCACAATACTACAGGTGTGCAGTGGACCAATACAATAGGTCTTGGTAACAATACAGTTGTTGCAGGTGTTGATTCCTGGGTAAGGACCATTGAAACATGGAGAGAGAAAACAAATACCACAACCGGTGTTGTCACAGAAGATATCCCCATCCCCGATGCTTATTATCATTCATCCGGTATATTTTTAGAGGATGAGATAAAATTCGGCGATCTGGCTCTGAGTCTGGGAGGCCGGTTTGATTATATACGTGTTTCAAACGACAGAAGTGATAATTATGAAAAAGAATCAGTTAATGACTATTCCTGGAACGGACACGCAGGGGCAAGTTACATGTTTACTAAAGAGTTCTCAACAGCAATTCTTGCTGCAAGCGGTTACAGGGCAGCTTCTCTTGAAGAGAGGTATAAATATATTGCCCTGGGTGGCGGAATTGAAAAATGGGGTAATCCTGAACTTGATCCTGAGCGTTCATGGTTTTTCGAATATTCACTTCATTATAAAAATCCAGTGGTTAAAGGGAATGCTTCCGCATATCTGAACCTCCTGAGGGATCTCATTGCTGAAGAGCAGGTATCGTCAACTGAGTACAGGCTGCAGAATATTGACAGGGCACGGATATGGGGTGTTGAATATGATATTTCTGTGAGAATTTTTGAAATGTTTGAAGTTTATAATAACCTGTCGTATATAAGAGGTGAGGATACAAAAAACAATGAGGATCTCCCTTCAATAGCGCCAGTGAGGGTGGTAACAGGGTTAAAGTTCGATGCTTTCTATGGATTTTCATGTTTTACGGACGGTACATGGACAGCAGCGCAGAAGAAAGTTCCTGATGGTATGGATGAGTCTGAAGAGTGGTTCAGGCTTGATGCAGGTGCTGAAGTGAAATTTAATACAGCCGGATTGAATAACAGAGTTTATATCACCTGTGTCAATCTTCTGGATAAGGAATATTACGATTATCTCTCAGTTTCTCAATCCGGTTATGTATTTAACGAACCCGGTAGAACTGTGAAATGCGGGTATTCTGTTCTTTTCTGATGATCATAAAAATCATCAGAAAAGGATAAGTTTAATTCTAATGGCTGTGTTCATGCTTCTCGTTTTCATGAGCGGGATGAACATGGTCATGTGCCCCATGTTCCCCTTCATGAGTATGAGTATGTACTTTATCACTCATCTCGTGTGAGTGGGGGTGCTTATGTTCATGTTCATGCTCATGTTCGTGTTCATGCGTATGAACGTGTGAATGTTTTTTCCCGTCGTGGTCATGTTCGTGTTCATGCTCATGTGTATGTTTGTGATCATGAAGATGTTTATGTTCGTGGTCACCTTTCATTTTTATTCCTCCTGATATTAGAAAAGTCCTGATTAAGCAAATATAAGTTAATACTGGTATTTATGAAAGTAAAAATCAGTTTTGTTAAACTTTATAATGATCTTTGTGGAATTTTGTTAATTGATATTGCCTGTAATTATTAGCTGCGTATTTATCTGTATGAAATCGGATTAAATCTGAAATCGTTGCATGTTTCAATAATTTTAGCATCATTATAATATAAAAAAAAAATTATAATTACTTGACAGTTATAATTATAAACAATTATGTCCTGAAATGTGATACAAATATAATATAAATAACATCGATGAGGAAGTTTATGAAACAAACAAAGGTAAAATTAATGAAATTTTTTATTTTTTCATTATTAATTCTTTTTTGCTTACCTCTTTTCGGTCAGGAAGAAAACACTTCCGATAACACAGAAAATATAGCTGACTCAGATACAGTAAATGAAGATAGTAATGGATCTGTATTGAATACAAGGGGAAAGTACAGGTTAGGCAAAATTGTTGTTACACCGACTAAAACATCCCGTAAAGCAGGAGATTCACCGGCATCTGTATCAGTTATTGATTCTGACGATATTTCAGTATCAAGCGGCAAACTCGCTGATGAAACAATGAAATCACTTCCTGGAGTTTATCTTAAAAGAAGCAAGTTCGGGGATACAACAGCTACGGTTAATATTCGAGGTTTTTCAGGCGGCAGGAGAAATCTTGTATTATTTAATGGTATGCCTATAAACGACGGTTATTCATCGGCGGTTAACTGGTCAGCAATATCAGCAGATTCAGTCGGCTCAATAGAAGTAGTTAAAGGACCGTTTTCAAGTCTTTATGGCAGAAACGCCATGGGCGGTGTAATAAATATGTTAACTAAAACACCTTCAAAACTGGAAACTTCTGTAAAAACCGGTTACGGATCAAACAATACATATTCAGGCAGCGTCTATTATGGAGACAGGCTTTTTAATTCACTGAGCATTTCATTAAGCGGTGATTACTCTTCGACTGACGGCTACAGGAGTAACCTTGTCAGAACAAACTTTGCTGCAGGCACAACCGGAACTTCTGTTACAGGGATGGAACCCGCCACTGATGCAACAGGAAGTGCTGTAACCTCATCAGGGCAACCTTATTTTATTATTGGAGACAAAGGGAAAAATTTTGCCGAAAGGTGGGGCTGCTCAGGTGGAGTAGTTTATGATTTTACTTCTAATTCCAGGATATCTTATACTTTCAATGTAAGGGAAAGCAGTTATGGATACAGGGATGGAAGGAGCTATCTTAAAAATTCAAGCGGAAGCAGTGTAAGTTCAGGAGCAGTTACATTTAATTATAACGGAACGGATTATACAAAAACAATTTATCAGAATACTTTTCTGGATGGCTCCGGTGAGGATTTCAGCCAGATGCATATTCTTGACTATTCATTAAAATCCGATTTATTTAATCTTTCAGCGAAGCTTGGATATAATCTTGCTGAGAAATGGTATACAACACCGGGGACAGGTTCAAGTGGTGCTGATTTTTCCGGCGGGCCGGGGAAAGTGAGCAAAACAGACCCTAAGGAAACAGGCTACTGTGATCTTCAGGGGGACTTAATGCCTTCAGATTTTATTACAATAACACTTGGTGTTTCAGGAAGAACGGACAGTGCTGAAAATAATGATTGGAAGATTACAGACTGGAAGGATCCGGATAGTACAACTGATCTGCCTGCAGATCATATAAGTGAGATGAAAGGTGAACAGCTCTTTACATCAGCCTACTCACAGGTGGAGTTAAAACTTCTTGAAAAAATTGTCACTCTTTATTTAGGAGCGAGATATGATCACTGGAAAAACTATAACGGCAGCAGCAGGTATAATACTGTAGATGCTGAATATGGAACTACCACTGACAGCTACATCTCTCCCAAAATTGCTGTTCTTATAAAACCTTTATCAGAGATTGCATTAAGAGCATCATACGGACATTCATATTCCCCACCGGATATTTACCAGCTCTACAAATACTGGGAGTACTATTCAACAAAATATTACCCCAACCCGGATCTAAAGCCCGAACAGAGTAGAACATGGGAAATCGGGACTGATATAAGCTTTCTTAAGAAAAGTATAATTGTATCAGGGGCTTATTTCGGGAGCGTGATAAAAGATATGTTTTATAACAGACAGGTTGATTCAAGTACAAAGGTCTATGCAAATGCCGGTGAGGGGGAGATAAAAGGTTATGAAGCTGAGGTGAGAGTATATCCCCTTGATAGTGTTGAATTATTCGGAAATATTACAAAAACATACACGGAAATAACTAAGAATGATGATGACCCGGATTCTGTAGGGAAGGATTTTACCAATGTCCCTGAATTGATGTATAATGCCGGATTAAAGGTCTTTACCAGAAAAGCTGAAGGAAGTTTAAACTGGAGATACTGTGATAAGGTATATAATGTTTCTGACAATTCAGATACTGCGGAAAAAACATATGGAGCGTATGACGATATTAAACTCCTTGATGTGAAACTATCGGTAATGCCGCAGGATAACATAAAGTTTAGTCTCAGCGTGAATAACATTATGGACAGGGAGTATTACCAGTACTACCTCTGTGATGGCAGAACATATTTCGCTGAGGCGGAGATAAAACTCTGATCTCTGCTGCATTATGCATAAGTTAAAAACTTTATTCATATTTCTTTTTCTGTCTGTAATGATGCTGTTCCTTTTCACAGGGAACAGCATCCCTTTATGGTCTAGTGAGATGCTTATTGTAGACAAGATTGGACGGACTGTAAAAGTGCAGGCTCCAGTAAAAAAAGCTGTGCTCCTCACAACATATGAACTTATTCCGGCACTTGGTATATGGGATAATATTGCAGCAACAGGTAAGTGGTCTCTTAAGAATGATCTCATGCTTGTATTCAGTAGTAAGCTCAGTAAATTCCCTTCAGTCGGATCTGGCGCTGATGTTAATATGGAGACTATGCTTAAAGTGAGGCCGGATCTTGTAATTTCATGGACTTTCAGATCTGAGCAGGTAAGATTCATGGAGGGGCATGGTCTTACGGTGATCAGTATCTATCCTGATTCTCTTCAGGAACTTATTGAAGTTATAAAGATGCATGGGAAGCTCTTTAATAAGGAAATTAGAGCTGACTACTGTATAACTGAAATGAATAAAATATTCAATTTCATTAAAAAAAGATCCGGAAATATTTCCCTTAATGATAAGCGTAGAATTTTATGGATTGGTTCACGCCCCACAGGAGTCTCCGGAAAAGGGGGGATGACAAATGATATCATTGAACTTATAGGCGGGATTAATTCAGCTTCTGAAATAGGAGAAAGGAACTCTGATGTGTCTCTTGAAAAAATTATCAGATGGAATCCCGATGTAATATTTATCTGGGGTAATGCAACATACAGTGCTGCTGATATAAAAAACAATCCTCAGTGGAGATTTATCAATGCTGTTAAAAACGGTAAAGTTTATAAAGCGCCGGTATGGGGCACATGGTCTCCACGCATTGCTCCAATAGCATTATGGATGGCAATGAAGGCATATCCTGAAAAATATACTGATGTGAAATTCAGCAGTTATGTTGATCCATTTTTTAGAAAAGTGTTTGGAATCAGTTACAGGAAGGTAAAACAGGTTGAGGAGTAACGGCTGGAAACTGCTTATTTATATATCACCTGTTGCAACAGGGATATTTGCACTTTTTATCGGTTCATACGGCATACCAGTGGGTGAAGTATTACGAAATATCTGGCAATTAATTACTATGTCAGGGAATTTAACAGATATTCCTGAGTATGGTGTTATTTTTGATATCAGGCTTCCAAGAATTATTCTTGCTGCTATTGCTGGTGGAGCTCTGTCTGTATCAGGTGTCACGCTCCAGGGAATTTTCAGGAATCCTCTTGTCGATCCCTTTATACTCGGTATATCCGCAGGCGCTGCTCTCGGGTGTGCTCTTTCCATCGGGTTCTTCCCCGGACTTCCTGTTCAGCCTGCCGCATTTTTCTTTTCGGTTGCGGCAGTGGCAATTGCTCTTGCAGCTGCGCGCACACAGGGAGAGGTCTCACGATTGCCTCTGATACTATCAGGAGTAATTGTTTCAGCTTTCTTTTCTGCGCTTGTTTCCATTGTAAAGTTTCTTGTTGATCCTCATAAACTTCAGAACATCGTGTACTGGCTCATGGGAAGTTTTGCGCTGGCAGAATGGAGAACGGTAAAGATTGCCGGTGCTGGTATAATAGCCGGTTTTATACCGATTTACCTGATGAGGTGGAGGCTTAATATTATGAGCATGGGCGAAGCTGAAGCAAAAAACCTTGGCGTCAATGTAAGACGGGAAAGAATAATATTCATAGCCGCATCAACACTGATGGTGAGCATCGCTGTATCTGTAAGCGGCATTATAGGGTGGGTAGGGCTCATGGTTCCACACCTTATACGTATGTCGGCCGGACCGGATCACAGGGGACTTGTTCCGCTCAGCATGGCAGGGGGCGCTGCTTTCATGATTGTTTCTGATACTATAGCGCGTAGCGCGACTTCCCTTGATATACCGGTGGGTATAATCACGGCGATTTTAGGCGCACCTTTCTTTATTTTTCTCATGAAGCGCAACGGCTCGGAAGCCTGGAGGGAGTAATGGATATCAGAAAACTGTCATTCAGGCATACGGATTCTGACATTAGTGTTCTGAGTAATATATCCTTCAGTGCATGTGATGGGGAAATTACAGCAATTCTTGGGCCTAATGGTTCAGGTAAAACAACCCTTTTTAACTGTATAACAGGCATCTGGAAGCCTTCGGACGGCCGAGTTGAATACAACGGGTGTGATTTAACCTCTCTTTCACACAGGAGAAGAGCCGGCATTATTGCCGTGGTTCCGCAGGAACATGAACCTGCTTTTCCATATACAGTATTCGATGCTGTGTTGATGGGGAGGGCTCCCCACATCGGTGCTTTTTCTTCACCGTCAAAAAGAGACAGAAAAAAATCTGAAGAGGCAATCGAACTGGTCGGTATTGGCCATCTCAAAAACCGCCCCTATACACAGATAAGCGGTGGCGAGAGACAACTTGCATTAATAGCAAGGGCAATCGTGCAGGAGGCCCCTGTGCTTATTCTTGATGAACCTACATCACATCTTGATCTTAAAAATCAGAAGATTGTTCTGGATCGCGTTCATGGAATTGTAAAGGAGAGACGACTTTCCCTTCTAATGACAGTACATGATCCGAACCTTGCGGTTATATACTCTGACAGAGTTATTATGTTATGTGAAGGTGAAGTCCTCTCAGCCGGAACGCCCTCTGACGTTATAAATAATGAAAATTTAAGAAAGATGTATGGTTCTTCAGTAACAGTGTTTACATGGGAAGGCACAAGAGTCGTTCATCCGGGGAAAAGAATATGTTAGTCGCTGAAAGAATAATAAAGTCATACGGTTCAGTTAAGGCTGTTAAGGGAGTTTCTTTTAATATAAAGAGAGGTGAGGTCTTCGGTCTCCTGGGGCCCAATGGAGCCGGTAAAACAACAACAATCAAGATGTTCACAGCACTCACAAAGCCCGATAGTGGGAGATGTATTATAAACGGCCATGATGTGGCATCTGCACCTGAAATGATTAAACCACTTATAGGAGTGGTCCCGCAGGTCAATAACCTGGACAAAGATCTCACTGCTTATGAAAACCTGCATATATATTCATTACTTCATAAAGTTAGCGGATTTAAAAACAAAATTCCTGAAGCTCTGAAGAAGGTGGAACTTTATGACAGGAGGAATCACCTGGTATCCGGTTTTTCAGGGGGAATGCAGAGAAGGCTTCTCCTGGCACGGGCTCTGCTCCCTGAACCGGAAGTTCTCTTTCTCGATGAACCTTCAATCGGTCTTGATCCGCAGATACGCAGGGGTATGTGGGATACAATCAGAAAGACCCGATACCAGGGGCGCACAGTAATCATTACAACACATTATATTGAAGAGGCCGAGGCTCTATGCGACAGGGTGGGCGTGATGAGGAAGGGGGAGCTTATTGCGCTTGGTACCCCGGCAGAGCTGAAAGCATCTGTAGGGGAGTATGTTGTGGAGTACACCGGTGCCGAAGGTAGACTAATGCAGGAGATTAAATGCACAAAGGATGAAGCATATTCTGAGGCGAAAAAACATAACGGTATAGGTGTTTCTATAAGAAGATCTAATCTGGAGGATGTTTTCATTAAACTAACAGGAGAGAGGATCGAATGATACAATACGGCTGGTACGCGGTTTTTATCAGGCAGATGCTTCTTTTCAGAAGAAAGATCCTGAAGATGGGTTATGTTTTTTCTGCAATGATGATGCCTGTGGTTTATCTTATTGCTTTCGGATTCGGTCTTGGCGGGAGTGTGAAAATACATGGAACTGACTACCTGAGTTTTCTTGTACCGGGACTTGCCGCGATGAGTTCTATGAATAACTCTTATAACTGGGTCGCAAGTTCACTAAACCTTAACAGACTGTATTTTAAAAATTTCCAGACTTTCGTTCAGGCGCCCATATCTCCTTCCTCAATACTTGCCGGAGAGGTTCTTGCGGGGATGGTTAAGGGGTTATTTGCCTCCATGTTTATTATAATCGTCGGTGTATGTTTCGCAGCGAATTTTCATATTTCATTTCCATTCATTGTTGCGCTGTTGCTGAATACATTTCTTTTTGCCAGTTTGGGTGTTATAACAGGTATGATAACAAAAACACATGAAGATACTTCAACTTATTCTAATTTTCTTATTATGCCAATGGCATTCTTCAGCGGTACATTCTTCCCTGTTGATCAGATACCCGTACTTTTGAAGTGGTTCATCTACTTATTGCCGCTGACTCATACGAATATTCTTATCAGAAAAGCTTCGTTCGATCAAGGGGCTCTTGTATCTCTTTTAATACTGATTATTTACGCATTTATATTCTTTATTTGCGGCTCACGACTGATAAAAAACTACAGTGAATAAACGGGGGATCTGATGAAAATTACAGCTGTTATGTGGTCAAGCTATATCCCGCTTCTCAAAGAGGCTGCGGAATCATCCGGGGTAGAGCTGGAGTTTTTCTCCAATAAACAGTTCAATACACATCCTGAAACGATTTCAGCCGCAGGGCCGGCCATGCGATCATCGGACCTTGTTCTGCTCTACAGGACAAATGATCCCTTCTGGGATGAAATTGATGATATACTTGATGAGATCCGTGGGAGAATCCCTGTTGTGGTAGTCGGAAGCGATCCGTCATACTGGGGACGTTCCACTGTAAATCCGGAAATTGTGGCTACTACATACAGGTATATATTATATAACGGAAGAGAAAATTTTATTAATATGCTGAACTACCTGCAGAACGTACTTTTCGGCATCGGGGTAAAGTTCAGTGAGCCTGAGGAGATCTCCTGGGAGGGGATATTCCATCCGGTAATGGGTGTAACATTTGATAAAATTGATGATTACCTGAAAGAGTATAAACGGAGGCTTTCATTTACTCCTTTTATATACGCTGGCGTGCTGTTTTCCCGCACTAACTGGCTTGCAGGTAAACTTGAGGTTGAAACTGAACTTGTTGAGTCCCTTGAAAGACGGGGTCTTGGCGTAATACCCGTATTTTACTATTCAATGAAAGATAAAAATCTGGGGAACATGAGCGGCGCAGAGGTAATTGAAACATTTATGGTAAAAGATGGCTCCCCCATTGTTGATGGGATTATAAAACTGAATTCCTTCTTCCTTGAAAGCGGCAGGGGCGGCATTGAGGCCTCGCAGTCTGAGAGGGGCGCATCACTCATGGCAAAACTGGGGATACCTCTTTTCCAGCCCGTTATTTCGTATTATAAAAGCACGGATGAATGGCTCCATGACCCGCAGGGCCTCGGCTCGCAGATATCGTGGAGCATAGCAATGCCTGAATTTGAAGGAGTTATTGAACCGCTTATTATCGGCGCCACAAGGAGTGCCGGGGATCCTGATGAAGAAGCGTATGAGGCGATCCATGACAGAATAGAAAAGCTTACCGGGAGAGTGGAAAAATGGCTCAGGATGAGGAGAAAACCTAACAGTGAAAAGAGGATCGCTTTTTTTCTGAACAACAACCCTTGCGCCTCTGTGGAAGCCACAGTAGGCGGGGGGGCGCACCTTGATACACTTGAAACTGTTGCCCGGGTAATGCATGCCATGAAAGATGCCGGTTATAATGTTACCCCTCCGGCTGACGGTAAAGAACTTATTGATACAATAATGGAACGCAAGGCGATCTCTGAGTTCAGGTGGACTACATCTGACGAGATCGTGAAAAAGGGTGGAACCATTGCCATGGTGGAAAAGAATGAATATATGGAATGGTTCAATGAGCTCCCTGAACCTACCCGGAACCGATTAGTTGAAGCATGGGGTAACCCTCCGGGAGAGGAAAAGGATGGTATACCTGCTGCAATGCTTTATAAAGATAAAATTCTTGTTACAGGAGTGGATTACGGAAATGCAGTTGTATGTGTGCAGCCGAAAAGGGGTTGTGCCGGCACCCGCTGTGACGGACAGGTCTGTAAAATACTGCACGACCCTGATGTGCCCCCTCCTCACCAGTATATTGCGACGTATAAATGGATTTCCAGAGTTTATGGCGCTGATATAATTGTTCACGTTGGGACCCATGGGAACCTGGAATTTCTTCCGGGTAAAGGAACAGGTCTCTCTTCCGGGTGTATGCCTGATATATGTATAGATAACGTGCCGCATCTCTATATTTACAATGCGGACAATCCCCCGGAAGGAATTATCGCTAAAAGAAGGTCAAACGCTGTTCTTGTTGACCATATGCAGACAATAATGGCGCATGGTGAACTTTATGGAGATCTGGAACAGCTTGACAGGCTTCTTGAGGAATACAACCGGTACAGGGATACAGAACCGGGCAAGGCACATACCATATCCCACATGATCGAGAAGATCGTACAAACTTTAAACCTTCTTGACGGTGAGGAGATACCGCACGGAAAGATTGATGAAAAGATTGAAGATATACACAACAGACTTTCTCTTTTAAAGAATACATCAATCCCGAAGGGTATGCATATCTTCGGCAGAATTCCTGACGGGGAGAAGCTTGCAGATTTTATTTACGCAATAGTACGATTCAGCGACGATCCTGAAAGCCTGCGAGGTGTTATACTCCGTAATCTGAAAAGAACCGGTGATTACAGTGAGGATGAACTTTTTGAAAAATGTGACTGTATAATGATGCAGGCATGCAGAGAATATATTCTGAATGGAATAAGCATCCTGGAAATTCTGGGCAAACATTTTGCTGTACAAAGTGAAGATAAGTATCATGTTATGGATGCAGAGAAGAGTATTGATAAAATTAAATGTGATACTGAATCTTCTGACGAGATCGGTTCTCTTCTTAACGGATTCAATGGAAACTATATTGAACCCGGTCCTTCAGGCCTGATAACACGCGGAAGACCTGACATACTCCCTACAGGGAGAAATTTTTATGCCCTTGATCCTCACAGAATACCTACACCTGCCGCCTGGGAAATCGGCAGGCTCCTTGCTGACAAAACCGTGGACAGATATCTTGCTGATGAGGGGAGATATCCTGAGAATATAGCATTCTACTGGCAATGCAATGATATAATGTGGGCTGATGGTGAAGGTATGGCGCAGATGCTCTATCTGCTTGGTGCGAAACCTCTCTGGGGAAGAAACGGCAGGGTAACAGGTTTTGACGTTATTCCCCTTGAAGAGCTTGAAAGACCGAGGATCGATCTTACTGTGCGTGTTTCAGGGATAACCCGTGATAATTTTCCATCAGCAATAAACCTTCTGGATGAAGCTGTACAGAGAGTTGCTGCTCTTGATGAACCTGTAGAAGCAAACTATATCAGAAAACACTTCCTTGATTCTGCTGCAAGTTCGGACCCGTCGTTAAGTGATGATGAAAAGTTCAGAAACGGTACATACAGGATCTTTGCAAGCATGCCGGGAACATACCAGGCCGGGACACAACTTGCGGTGTATGCTTCTGCCTGGAAAACAGAGGAGGATCTCTCTGATGTCTTTGTTTACTGGAACGGTTATGCCTATGGCAAGGGGAGTTTCGGTGTTGAGGCACATGATACATTGAAGCAGAACCTCAAAAGCGTTGATGCCACTTTTAATAAGACAATGACCGATGAATACGATCTTACAGGGTGCTGCTGCTATTTTGGTGCCCACGGTGGTCTTATAAATGCAGCAAAAGTGATGTCCGGTAACGACATCCAGAACTATTATGGTGACACAAGGGAGCCTGGTCGCGTAAGTGTACGGACTCTTTCTGAGGAACTGCGCCGTGTGGCGCGCGGTAAGATCCTGAATCCGTTATGGATTGAGGGGATGAAGGAACATGGATATAAAGGTGCAGGCGAGATCAGTAAAAGGGTCGGCAGGGTTTACGGCTGGCAGGCTACAACCAGGGAGGTTGATGACACTGTTTTTGACGATATTACTCGTACTTTCATTATGAACGATGAGAACAGAAAATTCTTTGAAGATAATAATCCCTGGGCGCTTGAGGAGATGGGCAGGCGCCTTCTGGAGGCTGAAGCACGCGGACTCTGGAATGCCGATCCAGAGGTTTTTGATAACCTTAAAAATCAGTATCTCAATATTGAAGGGTGGATCGAGGAAAATATGGGGGATGTTGAAGGTGAATTTCAGGGAGGAAACGTTGATATAATGACGCCTGACGATGTGGCAGGTTGGGGAAAAAGAATGGAGAAAGTGAGGAAATAATATGACATGCAGAAAATCAGTCTTCCCGTTTACGGCAATTGTAGGACAGGAGAAAATGAAGAAAGCCCTGATCCTTAACGCGGTGAATCCTAATCTTGGAGGTGTACTCATACGTGGTGAGAAAGGTACTGCAAAATCAACAGCAGCAAGAGCCCTTGCTAATCTCCTGCCTGATATAGATGTTGTGAAAGATTGTCCGTTTAACTGCAGCCCTTACAGGATAAATGATATGTGTCCTTCATGTTTTAAAAGGCATGATTCAGGAGAGGAACTGCCGTCAATCAGGAGAAAAATGCGCGTTGTGGAACTCCCCCTTGGTGCTACGGAAGACCGGGTTATAGGTTCAATAGATATTGAAAGTGCAATTAAAAAGGGTGAAAAAGAATTTGATCCCGGAATTTTAGCTGATGTCAACAGGGGGATTCTATATGTTGATGAGATTAACCTTCTTGATGACCATATTGTGGATGTGCTTCTTGATGCAGCTGCAATGGGTGTGAATTACATTGAACGGGAGGGAGTTTCATTTTCGCACCCTGCAAGGTTTATTCTCGTGGGTACCATGAATCCTGAAGAGGGGGAACTTCGTCCGCAGCTCCTGGACAGATTCGGAATGTGCATAGATGTTGAAGGTATAGATGACCCGGAACTACGTGTTCAGGTTATGAAAAGATACATGGAGTATGAAAAGGACCACCACTCTTTTGAACACCTATGGAATGAAGAGGAGCATAAACTGGCTTCAGCAATTACAGGTGCGGAAGAAATTCTACCCGGTGTAACGTATGATGAAAGTATACTTAGTCTTATTGCTGACGTTGTTATAGATATGGGCGTTGACGGTCACAGGGCTGATATCTTTATACTTAAAGTATCATGTACTATCGCGTCCTATTACGGACGCATAGAAGTCACCCCGGATGATGTTATGGAGGCAGCAGAGCTTGTGCTCAACCACAGAATGAGGAGAAAACCTTTTCAGGAACAGGGCGTTGACCGTGATAAACTCTCTGATGTAGTGGAAAAAAGTAAAAAAAAACTGAAAATGGTGACAGAAAATCAGGAGATGAACATAAAACAGAACGTGATTTAAGTGAGAATGGTGAGCCGGAAGAAACAACTCCGAAAGAGGAGATCTTTGAAGCTGACAGAGATTTTGTGATGAAAAATATTCTCAAAGCCTCTGAACGAAAAGTTGTAAACTCCGGGGGGAGGAGGACTGATGCAGCTTCGGACAACAGGAGAGGGAGATACGTATCGAGCAGAATTCCGGCTGGAAAAGTTTCCGATATTGCTGTTGATGCCACAATCAGAGCTGCTGCGCCTAACCAGGTTTCACGTGGCCGTAGTGATGAAACATTGATTATCCATTCTTCCGACATGAGAGAGAAGATTCGGGAGAGGAAAGCCGGTTCGCTCATTGTATTTGTCGTTGATTCATCCGGATCAATGGGGGCCGCAAAAAGGATGTCTGAAGCAAAAGGAGCTGTGCTGGCTCTTCTTAATGATGCGTACCAGAAGAGAGATATGGTTTCACTGGTAGCTTTTAAAGGGAAAGATGCTTTTGTTGCTCTTAACCCTACAGGGAGCATTGAGTTAGCAAAGAAAAACCTTGAAGATATACCCACAGGGGGTAAGACGCCCCTTTCATCAGGGATAGCTGCAGGGCTGGACGTAATAAAGAGAGAACTTCAGAAGAACTCTAAAATTAAACCGCTCATGGTGCTCATCTCTGACGGGCGGGGGAATGTCAGTTTCAGAAACGGCAATCCATTCGAAGAGGCTAAAGAGATTGCAGCAGATATAAGAGCAAAAGGGATTGGTTCAATTGTGATAGATACAGAAAGCGGCCTGGTGCGGCTTGGCAGACTTGGTGAACTGGCTGAGATTATGGGGGGGAAGTATTACGGAATTGATGATCTGCGTTCTGACAGAATACATTCAATAGTACGTGAAAATATTTGATTCATACAAGAGGTTTGGAAATGGTAAGTCTTTTTATAAAGGGTGGCCCTCTCATGTGGCCCATACTTCTATGCTCTGTTGTGGCCTTTGCTGTTGCAGTTGAGAAGGCATATGTGTTTATAAAAGCAAGGAAGGAAATAATGCCTTCACTTGAATCTATCAATTATTATATCAGAAAAAATGATTCTTTTTATAATATGGATCAATTGAAAATCAGATCAAATACCATCACATATATAAACGTTCTTGTTTCGGAAGGAGTAAAAAGTAATACAGCAGGACATATTCTTGAACACAGGATTTCTAAGGAACTGTCAGCTCTTATGCGCCATCTTGAAAGACGGCTTAATACACTTGCAGTAATTATAAATATAGCACCTGTACTGGGTCTTCTCGGTACAGTTACAGGCATGATCAAGGCATTTATGACCATACAGACGCTTAATACTCAGGTTAATCCCTCACATCTGGCTGGAGGTATATGGGAAGCCCTTATTACCACTGCTGCAGGGCTTTTCGTTGCCATTCCTGCGCAGGTTGTATATCATTATTTCGATATGAGAAGTGATGAGATAAGGATTTATCTGACTGAAACATATGGTGATCTTATAGAGTTTCTGACAGCAAAGGAGAGTTAGTATGAATATAACCGGGAGAAGGAAAATCGCGCTCACATTGAATATGGCTTCCATGATGGATGTTGTTTTTCTTCTTTTGATATTTTTCATGCTCAGTTCCAGTTTTATGAAGGCTGATAACAGCGGGATAAAGGTTGACCTGCCGGATGCTTCTTCATCTGAAGTCAATGATAAGCAGGATATAACTATTTCTATAAAATCTGATAATACTATCTATCTTAACGGAAAGCATATTAGTAGCAATTATCTGGAGGAGAGCATCAATGAGATAATAAGCCGCTCCGGCTCAGTTAATGTTACAGTAAGGGCAGATCAGAAATCAGAATTAATGCACACGGTATTTATCCTGGATGCCGCAAAGCGGGCAGGAGCAGGGAATGTTTTTATCTCAACGGTGAATAAAGATGAAAGATAGAAAAATATACAGGGGAGCTCTTGTTCTGTCTGTTTCTGTTCATGCGGTGATTGCGCTGATTTCGCTTGTAAATGCCGCGAATGTTATTTCTTATAATAATATTAATCAGGATTTTAAAAACAGGCAGTATAACAGGGAACGGATAGTCGCATTCAGACTTGATAATATAAAAAAAATCAAGGCCGGGAAAAAAATAGATATTTCAGAATTACAGGGGAAGAAAGCTGATAATAGCGGTGAAAAATCTGCTGTGGAAGTTGAAAACACACTCCGCTATTTTGAAGCGATTAAACAGTATATCGAAAAAAGAAAGGTTTATCCGGTTTCAGCAAAAAGAAGGGGTATTGAAGGTGAGATCCTGTTGTCTTTCATTGTGGGTTATAATGGCGAAGTAAGATCTGTTAAAGTTACTAAAAGTTCAGGTTATGAAATACTTGATAAAGCGGCTGCGGATACGATTATAAAGTCTGCTCCATTTTCGGGATTTGCTGAATTTATAAAAAAACATGAACTGGAAATGAATATTATCATTGCCTATAAGCTGTAACCCTGTTTCTTCCTTTCTTTTTGGAAAGATAAAGCATTTCATCAGCTTCACTGATAATCTCTTCAAAAGAACCGGATTCCTTTTTATGTGACGCGACACCAAGGCTCAGTGTGAATTTTACAGTTTTATCATCTGCTGTACTTATTGCACTGTCCTGTATTATCTCCCGTATTTTTTCAGCAACAAAAACTGCTCCCTCCATCCCTGTGCCGGGGAGTATAATCATAAATTCATCTCCGCCTGCTCTTCCGGGGATATCGATCCCCCTCATGTTTTTACGTATTGAGGATGCGAGAAATTTGATAGCAATATCACCTGTATCGTGACCGTAAGTATCATTCAAATTTTTAAAATTATCAATATCGAGCATTATTACCGACAGGGCGGTGTTGTATCGTTTCGCACTTTCAAACTCCCGGTTACCGGCTTCCATGTAATATCTGCGGTTATAAATCCCTGTCAGTGGATCAGTATTGGCAAGCTGGGCGTTTATTATTGCATCATTAACAGCGTTTTTCAGAGAGAGCTGGGTTTCAATCCTCGCGAATAATTCAGTTCTGTCCAGTGGTTTGATAAGGTAATCGTTAGCTCCAACTTCAAAAGCTGCTATAAGATCGTCAGAACGGTTTTTCGCGGTAAGTATTATTACGGGGAGCTCATAGGGTGTATGTTTTTTTCGTACCTCTTTACATACATCATATCCCGACATCCGGGGCATCATAATATCCAGTAGAATTAAATCATAATGATTATTATCAATTTTTGAAATGGCATCAAGACCGTTAAGAGCATAGTCTGCGAGATAATTGCGTACTGACAGATGATTAAGAAGTACCTGGATATTAATAGGTTCATCATCAACAATAAGTATTTTTCTGCGTGATGAATCAGCGGTATGCTGATCAGGGAGAAGGTTTTGTCCGCTGTCATTCAGCAGGAGCGGAGTTGCAGATACTTCATTGGTCATTCTCCCGGTAGCTGCGTGTCCTTCAGTTAAAGGGAGTGTGAAGCTGAAGGTTGAGCCTTTACCCGGTTCAGATGTAACTTTTATATCACTGCCGTGAAGTTCTACAAGCTTTTTACTGATTGAAAGGCCAAGACCTGTGCCCCCGTATTCCCGTGAAACAGAACCGTCCTCCTGCTGAAAATTTTTGAAAATTGCCTCAAGCCTTCCGCTTGCAATCCCTATACCGGTATCTTCTACGCGGATCTCCATCCTGTTATTCTGCAGTTCTGATGACACGCGTACATAACCTTTATGGATAAATTTAACACCATTACCCACCAGGTTATAAAGGATCTGCTGAAGCCTGTTCTCGTCAGCTTCGACAAAAGGTGAGTTCCCCGGGATCGAATTTATAAGCTCAATTTCTTTTTCAGGCATCGTTGCCTTTATGATTGTAAGAACAATGGAAACCATCTCCCTTATGTCAACAGCGCTCTTCTGTAAAACAAGGTCATTGTTTTTTAATTTTGAAAAATCGAGTATGTCATTTATGAGGCTATAGAGTCTTCTTCCGCTGGAAACAATGAGTTTAAGGTTCTGTTTTGCTTTTAATTCTAAAGTACCTGCTGCTCCGTCGATGAGAGATTCCGCAACACCGATAATACCGTTAAGAGGTGTGCGAAGTTCATGCGAAGTGTTAGCAAGAAATTCATCTTTCAGTTTATCGAGTGCTTGAAGTTTTCCGGAGAGCTCGGCAATCATTCTATGTTCTTTTGCGAATTTGATTGCAAGCATTACTGATTCAGTGAGTATAAAAGCTGAAAAGAAGAGGGCAAGGTAATAACCTGTATTTATAATCTGAAGGTAATGAAGCATGTCATTGGCCGCACCTGCGAAGATAAAGAGAAAACCCGTGAGGAAAATCCCGGAATACTGTATTCTTTTAATAATGGCATACAGGCTGACGAATAAAACATAGATTATACTGGCAAGTATTGCCGCCAGGTAATATGTGTAAACTGTTGTATAATACATAGTTGATGTTAAGAAGATAAGTATGAAATAACAGGCATGCGGTAATGTTATTAGCCCAAATATTTTTTTGGGAGCTATCTCCCTGAAAAAATAGTATGCAAATGTCTGAAATGTTATCACTGAAAGCGGTATAACAGCTGTGGCGATCCGTGAACCGGTATTGAAACTTAAATCAGGGTATGCCTGGGTTATTAATGTGTTTCCGGTAGTGAAGGTGCGCAGTGCAATAACAAAACAGAACAAACCGAAATAGAGGAGCTCTTTCTCCTCCTTCCGGAATATATAAATTATTGTGTGGTAGAAACCTGCAAATATACATATGGCTATAAGTATGATTTCTGTTATGACATTTATCATATGATATCTGAAAACATTTTTCCATGAACCGAGAATAATACTCTGACCGATTCCGGCATTATAGTGAGAGCTGTTCTTTATCTGAAGTATCAGTTCAATTGTATCTGAATCTGAGTGAAAGTTATACAGGGAGGGTTTCATAAAAAGAACCTCCTGCCCTGGAAGAATACCTCTCTGATCAAGAAGTTCGCCGTTTACCCATAACCTGAACCCGGTAAATATCTCCGGTGTCTTCAGGGAGTAATGCCTGAGCTTTCCATCTGTTTTTATCAGCAGCCTGTATGTTGCGTATCCTTCTGAGGGGAGAGCCAGTCCTTTATATCCTGTCCAGAAGAGAGGAACAGGGTAGTAGCCCTGTATACCGGACGCATTATCCCAGCCCGGGTCGTCAGGAACAAGAAGCCTGTCCCATCGGAATTCCCAGTTGCAGTCAAGATTGACGTTGCCATTTTTATTAAAGTCGTGACCGGTAAGGTCCAAAAATCCATTTCTGTTTTCTGTTTGAACTGGTGTAACTGCAAATGATATGGAATGAAATGATAAAATAAGAAATGCAATCAGTAGGGATTGGAGTAAAATATTTTTTTTATTAAATTTCATCATCAGTATTGGATTCCGCCGTATTAATAATGCGGCGGCTTTTCACCTTCAGGAAGAGCCTCTTTTCCTGCGGCTATCTGCTTTTTAAGTTCATCATATTCCGCTGAAATTTTCTTTATTGTTTTATCCTGTTCTATAATAACTTCATTAAGTTCATTGATGAAGTTTTCAAGATAAGCAATTTTTGTTTCAAGGTAAACAAATCTCTCTTCCTCAATCATTACGATCACCGATCTTTTTAAATTTAATTACAGTAATAATTCCTAAAAATACTTTTTAGGGTAAAGTAATGAATTATATACCGGAATCTCCCGATTAAATAAGCAGTATGAGATACCGGCATTCCGTTGTCACTCCAGCCGGTATGACAAAGAAATTACTTTTAGTTTAACCCCGGTAATAAAGCATTTCCTGCCTGAAAAGGGTTCAGGAATAAATACTGATTTAACTACACACATTATTTCTTAAAGGTTTTTTTCAACAAGATTTTATTTACTTGAAAATGCCGGTTACTTTAATTTCTA
>ERZ795057.1248-NODE-1248-length-22675-cov-6.498851_pt1 | contig 22675 bp, 29 predicted proteins | sample MGYA00375141_ERZ795057 | MGnify/ENA primary metagenome ERZ795057 (study PRJEB30186, sample SAMN05720163) | activated sludge metagenome | isolation source: Anaerobic digester | place: Hong Kong | collected 2015-01-26 ... | reverse complement strand
CGAATCTAGCCTATTTGGCTTGATAGAATTGATAGATTCAATGAATCCTGGAGTTCCTGCACTCAAAATCTCCGATTTTTCTTCGTCCTTCTGTGAATATTTGCCTAAAAGATCATAAAATCCATTAAAAATCTCATCTCTAGAGAGAAAATCCTCCTCCGCCATCTTATAAATTAACGGATCTTTAGAGATTTCGCTCTTTTCAGGGAGATTATTAACCATTTCTGGTCTTGTTCCCCCCACAAACATAAGGAACATAGAGGCCAAAACTGCTAATTTCTGAGCCTTATTAGTAAGAAGATTGATATCAAACTTCTCATTAAGGATATTTTGAGCTAAAAACTCCTCATTTAAGAGGTCGAAACGGCTTAAGGATTCTCTTACAATCACTATAATAGTTTATTTTATATATTCTTGGCAAAATGACAATAAAAATATTAAAAAAGATGACAAAATGGCATATTTTCTGTCTGGAACACTATTTGATCTATTAGATATGCTAAAATTAATGTTAAACTAAAATAAAATTATAGAATTATGAATGGATTAGCACTTAGAAACAGAAATCGAGGAGGAATTCCCTCACTTTTTGATGATTTTTTAACCGACAACTGGTTTTCTAACTATCAAAGTCCCGCAATTATGGAATGGGATGAAGAAGGAAACAAAGGCGTAATTACCATCGAGGCTCCTGGATTTACAAAAGATGACATAAAAATTGAATCCGGCTCCGATGGAATAGTAATCACAGGGGAGATCAAGGATGATTCTCTAAAAAATAGGCTTAGACAAGCTAGTTTTTCTTACATTCTAAAGAGATCCGATATTGATTCCAAGAATGTAGATGCTAAATTAGAGAATGGGATCTTAACTATTGGAGTTAATAAAGCTAAAGACAAGGTTTCTCGAGTTATTCAGATCCAGTAATTCTCATCTATTTTCAAACGCCCTAATCAGGGCGTTTTTTTGTGGCTTTTATTATAGTAGAGATATATAAAATAAAATGATAAATGATTAAGGAAATCTATACTAGATCGCCGGAGGATCCTAATTATGTCTACGGGGTTTATGAAACAGAGGATGCTATAGAACAAATAATTACCAAGATTAAAATGATTTTGGGAACTAGGCAGGGACAGGTATTGGGAGATGTGAATTTTGGCGTTTCCATTGAGGACTTAGTTTTTCAGACAAGAATTAATAAATTTGATCTGGAAGAAAAAATAAGAAAACAAGTTTTCCAATATATTCCGGAATCATCTAAATATAAAATAGATCCAAAAGTATCTTTCGGAAAAGCTGAAGGCTATGACTATTGCATTATTGATTTCTTTATCAACGATGAAAAAGCAATTGGAGTTTTAATAAAATAATTTTCTTAAAATGAGTATGATTAAAACAGCTCGAATTCGACTATCTGAACTCTATCAGGATAGCATCAATTTCATAAAGACCTCTTATGATAATATAGGCCAGTATTTTTCGATGGCTTCCCCAATGGGTCAGCTTCTTCAGGTTATCCTGAATATCGGAAGAATGATTATTTATTATATTGAGGACTCTATTACTGAGCTCAATATAAATACAGCTTCCCGTCCTCAGAGCGTAAGAGGGCTTGCAACCCTAACCGGCCACAATCCATCCAGAGGACAAGCAGCAAGGGGAACTCTCCGATTGACATATAACGGGGAAAAAATTGATGTATATGGAAATACCGTTGTCATACCTAATTATGCTAAGATCGTATCTTCTATAAATGGTCTGGTCTATACGGTTGTTCTTCCGGGTCAGGAGGTTAGATTAAATCTAGATGATATTAATAGCTTTGTTGATGTAAATATTGTTCAGGGAACTCTCGAATATCAGCAATCAACTGGCACAGGTGATCCATTACAGTCATTTAATTTCCAAAGTAAAAAAGGAGCTATTATTGATAATTATTTTGTTAATGTCTATGTAGATGGGAAAAATTGGCCAATACGGGATTCTATTCTTGATATGGCGTATCAGGAAGAATCCTGCATGGTAAGGACTGGTCAAACTGGCGGTATTGACGTATTCTTCGGAAATGGATATCAGGGAAAAATTCCATCTCTTGGATCTACTATCCTTGTAGAATATCTCTTAACTGATGGGGAGGATGGGAATATCCAGACTCCAACAAATCAGTCTGCAACGAATTGGAAATTCCAATCTAAAGGATTTTCTCTAAACTCTCAAGAAGTAGATTTAAATAAAATTATTCAGGTATCGATACAAAAAGATGTTATCTTTGGATCACTTGCAGAACCTACTTACTTAACGAGACTTCTTGCTCCGCATCAGTCCAGAAGTTTTGTATTAGCCAATGCAAATAACTATATCTACTTTTTAAGGAAATTAAATATGTTTACGATCGTTGATGCAATCCCCGGATTTGCCACATTTGAAGATCGATATGCATTAGATAAGTATAATAAGGCTAAAACAACCTGGGAAAATACCAATGAAGAATATAGAGTTCTTATAGCTACAATAGGAGCCCAATCTCCGCAAGCTCAGAATAAAAAGATTGAATTAGATGCTGCTCAACAGCAGGTATATTACTGGCAAGAGAAATTAAACGAGCAGAAGCAAGATGATAATACCGTTTATCTATATCTGGTTCCTGATGTCAATAAAAGAATAGCAGCTAACCAGAATTATTATACTTGTTCTCTAGATTCTTTTATACTAACAGGATCCGAAAAACAGGGAATTCTTGATCTTATAGAGGAATCAGGCCAAAGAATATTAACTGTAGATAATGCCATCATGACCCTAAAATATCCTCGATTCGTTCTAAATATGTCATTAGTAATTTATCAAGGATATGAACTTAATACAATTAGGGAATCTATTATTTCTAAGACTTCTGATTATTTCTTAAAAAATACAAGGCGTGATAGAATTCCTGCTTCTGATCTCGTAAGAATTATTGAAAATATAGATGGCGTAGATTCTGTAAGTGTGTGGTTTGATGCGGATGCCGCAAATATTAACATATATGGGGATTCTCATGGATTAGATTCCTATGGAGATATAATTCTCGAAAGATATGTTCAAGATGCATTCGGGAATAGAGTGGCTGTTAAAGACATTTATCCACTTATAAGAGGAGGATGGGAAAGTGTTAATGGAATTTATTATGATGATTCTACAGCTAAAGATAAGTTAAGCAATATTAATATTAATCTAAGGGGTATTACTCCGGTCGATATGAATAGTAATATGAATAAAACTATTATAAGTAATTTATAATTATGGCAACAAATATTCAAAAAAAGAATGCTATAAAGAGGCAAAACTTCTTTTACAAAGTTCGTCCGGGATATTATAATCAGGCTAAACATCTTAGCGATGAATATAAAAATCTTGGGTATGATTATAGAGGAAAGATATTAAAAAAAATGACCTCTCCTGAATTATGGTCTAATCCGATTCAGTATCCATTCTTTTCCAGGATAGAGGCTATGATTAATTTTTTGATTGAACAAGTAAAATATATTAAGAAAACCTTTAGTATAGCACATTCTAAAGATAGCATAAATCTAAATTAATATGAGAATAGATCGCTGGAAATTATTCAATAAGAGAGGGAGTAATCTAAATCCATATTTAGATTCATTCCTTAATCTACAATTTATAACAGATGTCCAAAATGCCAGAGGAGCTGAAGGATATGCTCTAACTGATCCGAGTTCATTAATATTCGAAACCGTTATAACCAATAGCGGGTGGAATTATGACCCTGCTGTTGAAGTTCAGCTTACTTATTCTTTTGGCGATTATTCAGAGATCTTATCTTCTGCTGAAGCATCTATTAACTTAAAAGATGTTTCAGTTTTTGATCCGAATCCTCGAAATTCTTTAGGTATAGACTCTGTTATAATAGATGTATCAACAGAATTCATATATCCTGCTGCAATGCTATCCTCTGCAGTATTCTTTAATCCAATCTCTGTTGGCTTAGTAGAAACAGAACATATATCAATACTCGAAGAGGTATCTCCAGGATCATTTATAAGACCATATGATGCTTCTAATAATACTCTAGTTTTAAGGTTTTCCGATGGAGATCCGGAAATTAAAATGTTTGAGATTAATGAAGATACACAAACATTAACTTGGACAGATGAATTGATATTTGATACTTCCGTATATGCTCCTAATACTCCGCTCATTATTAATATCGGATTCAGATCTGAAGATGAAGGAGTTTTCGAAAGAAAATTAAGAATATATCATAGAATCGGGAATGAGGATCTAGAATTAGCCGAAATTATTGTCAATGCTCAATCGATAGGACCTGATGAGAGATTTGATATTCTTATGCAGGATTTCGGATTGCCTAATCCTAAAAATATACCTCATCTATTCAAAAGGGCAGATCTAAATGAGGCTCTTCCTGACTGGGAGCTTCTAAATTACAAGGGGAAGCATATCATACTTGAGCACGACAAAATAATGCCCTATATAGGCACGTACAAGGCCCTTATCAATGCGATCAGGTGGTTAGGTTATGAAGACATTAAGGTAAAGGAATGGTTCCGCAACGTTAAAGATAACACTAAATTATCACTATATGTTCCTTACGAGGCGGAAGACCGAACTAGAACAATATTATACTTTAGTCCGGAAGAGAGAAGGAATCTTAAAAAATTAAATCAGCTATCACTAGTCTATTGTATCACAAGAGAAACTGGCGAAATTGACGAATGGGGCAATCCAATAACTGAAGACTGCTATGAGTATAATCTAAACGAGATACTCATTAAGCTAAAAGCTTTAAAAGATTGGCTTGAGAAGAATATTATCGGAGTCAATGCAAGGATTACAGATGTAACAGGAGAAGGTGTTTATTTCGAGAGATTCCAGAATTTCATTTATGCTACTCAGAATAAAGGACAAAGAGCAACATATTCTCAATCGCTAACTCCTGAATTTATTTCAGAGGATTCTGAACTTGTAATGGGCGAGGCCTCTATAGGATTAACTCTTAAAGAAATAACAGAAACTGAGATAGGAAAATATCAAGGACTAACTATTGGAGATTTTCTTCAATATTACTGGGATCCTTCTAATTTAGTTTTTGACGCAGCAGATGCTTCCTCGCTATGGTGGGATCCATCCACAATAGCTGTAGGAGCTCCATTTAAATTTCCATTCTACGAATTACAGGATATCCAATGGAAGGCTTCAGTTGAGAAAACGGAGGCTGGAGTTTTGCCGGATGCCTTTATAACAAATCCGTTATTTGTATATGAGAATGATATAAAATTTTATAATATATTTGATACATCCGCTGTCTTCTTTGAAACATCTACCGGTCTAAACATATACATTGAAGATGGATTCATTAGGGACGCAAGCAATGACAATTGGATCGATTCATCGGTATTTGCAATTTATCCAGATACTGATCCATCCTATGCTGGGAAATATATCGTTGAAACCTCTACAGGAATTGTTTACAAAACTGATGGATGGGTTAACCTAAGGCCTGGAATTAATTCCAGATTGGAATACTCGTTTGATGATAATTACAAAGTTCCTCTATTATGGTTTAAAAATTATAAGTTTACAGATGCATCTGAAAACACATATTACTTTGAAACCGATAAAAAATACTATTTAGATATTCTTGACGGAAAGATCTCTATGAAGAGATTTATTGCAGAGCCTTCTTCATATACATCAGATCCTTCAACAATAATGTATAAGAGAGAGGACTATTATATCAATTGGAATTACGATACATCTCTGACTGAGCAGAAGATCACGCTTAATGTGGTCTATTCATCGTCAAAAGCTCCTCTGTATCTCTATGATCCATCAATATATTATCATACTGGTCCAGAAGAGGCACTCGTATTTGATAATAGCATTTATATAATGAATGTCAATCATATAGGACCTTATAAGATAGAAATTTTCGGATGGGACACTCAGAATAATGTATATAGAAATTTCTCCAGAGAAGACTATGATGTATGGACTAAATTTCCAATAATATGGAGTTATCTTGATACATCGTGTCCATTTGGAACTTCTATGATCATATGTCCAAGTGCATTATTAACGCCAGATGATATATCTGCTCTTTCTGCTGCTAACTTATATCCTGTCTTTGATAGGCAGGTGCCTCTCCAGGGATTAACTCTGGAAATAGATGACGATGGGAAATATTATCTAAAGGTTCCTGCAATTTCTTACTTTATTGATGTTCCTGAGAGCGGATCTATTGCAAGATTCTATAATATGACGGAAAGAGTCATATCAAGGGCGGGTGACATATTTACAGTAGATCCAGATTTCCAAGAATTCTTTGTAGGCGATGTAGTAAATGTGGTCTTATTTGATAAAGGGAAATATCACTTCTTAGATGAGGTCTCTGGGAATATATCGATAGTTGCTGGAAACGATTTAACAATTACTGGAATTCCTGCTGAATTTGTCACCGATGTATCAACAGAGGTTTATTTATTGAACGACACAAGAAGGCCTACATGCTATCCGGTAAATGATCTAGAAAACCAGACGATAGCTATTGATATATCAACTTATCGATTTGAAACTAATCAGCTTGTTGGTATAATTATTGACGATGTATGCACAGGATATTCTTGGGGAAGTTCCTTTAGAGTATTAGATGTTTCTGAATTCAGCGAGCCATCTTGCGGATTTAAACACCTTCTTCAAGGAAATATTCCCGAATTCATTCTTGCAGATCCAAGCAGATTCCAGATAACTGCTAAGCATTCGTTCTCAACATTCGCAGATTTTAATATAGATGTAGATTCAGCAGAAGAAATTTCTAATGAATTCCATATCTATTTAGACGATACTTATTATCACCAATACTATTTGGATAATACTTTTGTCTATGTTAATCTCTTATTTGATCAGGAGACAGTATTAGATCAGTGGTACGATCCTTCAGCAGATGGATACTTGGTAACAGCACCATATTATCCAAGAACGAATTCTATTACTATTGATCCATCCACTCTAGTTATTTTAGATTCGTATTATGATCCATCAACTTATATGCTAGATCAGAAGAATATTTGGACAGTTAAGGAAAAAGAATCTGATAAGATATTATTCAGAGTTCATAATAAAATAGTTCCCTTTATCTTTACAGAACCAGGAGTTTGGGATGTCCAGCTTGAGGCCTATGATAGATATGGAAATCTAAAAACTCAGTATTACGAAGGATTAATTATAGTTAGAGATGTCTGATAGATTTCATAAGCCTCAAAAGGCTATTAGTAACATTAATGTCCCAAATTCTTATGTTCTTGTTGATAGCCCAGAATTTAACAGGCCGGAGAGTATATCCCTCCAAGTCGTAGGCAATTCATTAAATATTCATATTAATGAGGATTTTTTGCAGAAGAGAAATGTGGTCTCTGTAGATTCAAAGGGGGTGGAGTCTGGACCTGCTCTACCACCGAATTCCCTTCCTGTTTCATCAACTCTTCATTTAGCTGCAGATGAGAATTATCTCTATATTTGGGTTCAGAAATTAGGTAGATGGAAAAGGCTATTGCTTTCTGAATGGAATAGCTTAAATTCTTAGCTTGCGCCCCGTGGCCCCCACGCGCCCCTTTTATTCCCTTCTAAATCCTCGTTAGTTTTTGGACCTCATCCCTGAGCCCCTATTCCTGAGACTCCTGGCTATCATCTGTAAAGATAACTCTGATATGATTAGCCTCCATCATACGTCTCCAGAAATCATAATAAGGAATAGGGTGCTCTTGCTCTTGCCAATTACCTTCATAATCCTCATACTCATGAAAAGATACAACACCTTCAGTTCGAGTAAGATATACAGTATAGAAATTAGAATCTTTAGGATCTTTACTACCATCATTAACATAGGCCTTAAAATATGGCTCAACCAGAGAATTGTCATCTGAATCAATTTTCCAATAGATAGGAGTTAACCTCTGAAACCCTGGAAACTTATCATCTTCGCAATACTTATAGATATCCAGGAACAGAGTCTTTTCGGGATATATCTCTGCATGGCCTACACTCAAAGATCTTTTAGGATCTAATCCCCTCTGAAATTCTATTGTTTCATATATCTTTCGAGCTCTCATTTATTGTATACCCTTTCCCATGCTTTTTTATATAAATCCACATATGGAAACTTAATTTCTGCAAAATACCATTCTTGAGGCCATCCATCACCTACCCTCTTAATATATTCCTTACCGAAAAAATCGTTCATTATTTCTTGTATAGTTCTTCCTCCGGGCATATCCTCTTGAGAAATCATAAATTGACCACCAGGCATTCCATAATAATTTACAAATCGAAGTTTATGAATCCCCGACTCCTTCATTTTCTGGAGATTATTAACAAATATATCAAAGAGCCCTATCCCTATGGATGCCCGAGGATTCTGACCTCTTTCGAAAGATACCGATTCATCAAGATTATCATATTTCCAGGATATCTTCATATAATAAATACGCCCCTTAATATAGCCGAAATCTCTCAAAGAGGTTACTCGAAAATCTGGAAAATATTTCTTCATCCATCTATTCAGAACCTTCTTTGCACTCTCTCCATGAAGCATAGGGCCTCTTACTAAAATAGATTTTCTAATATATTTAAATGGAGACCTACCTGGTTCCCAATCATTAATATCAACTATATTATCCTCGAGAAAAGAAGGAAACTCCTCATTTATAGCCTGTTCCAATTCCTCATAGGCTTCAATCTTACGAGCAGCAAGACCAATACCCATTGAGCTCTTAGGATCCATCCCCCTCTCAAAAGACACAGACTCATCAAGTATTTCCAGCTTATATGGTTCTATATCAAAATACTCATCTTCCATATCTCTCACAGTAACATATTCCCCGCGAAAACTATCGACTGTGCCTTGGAATTCATAAAAAGTATCTTCTGATTCGGGATCAGCAAAAACAGAATCGCCCTTCTGAATAAGGCGACCATTCTTATCTCTAAATCTTCCCAAATCCATAGCAGTTTTAGGATCCTGACCTCTTTCGAAATTAACGGATTCGGTAAGAACTTCTATCTCTAGAGGTTTTGCTTCAACCGGATCTTCCAACAGATCATCCTTAACTAGAATCGTGCCATCTTTAGTGAATTCTTTTACAATTCCACTAAAATAGAAACCGTCCTCTGTAACCCCCATAACATCACTACCTATTCTAATAGGAATTCCTCTCTTATCCCTAAACATTCCAATCCCCATAGAGGACTTTGGATCCATTCCTCTTTCGAAATCTATAGTCTCATATATCTTCCTAGCCCTCATTAGCTCTTTACCTTATAATTTGTTTTAGGAATATCATATAGTTCATCCGCATATTTAACAGTCATACCCTCTAAATCTTTCCATAACCAGTAATCTGGCATATCATTGTTAATATCAAATGGTCCGTCTTCTATAACCCAAAATCCATAATTATCATCTTTAACATATTCTTCCCAGTTATTAAGAACGGAAAGTACTTCATCATGATCTATACTCTCGTTATAATAGGTATCCTGATTGCCTGGTTCCGGCATTATCTCTATATCCACAGATACTATTTCCGGAATACTCTTAGAATACTTGCCAATTCGGAGAGCCTTGTTAGGTTCCTGCCCTCTTTCGAAATTAACAGATTCCCGAAGTCTTCTGCGGATAATATGCTTAGGCATTTCTACCTTACCACCGGATGGACTTGTTTTAACATATCCCCCGACAATTGCTGTATTTGGCATTACCAAATTATGCTTGGTATATTCAATATCTAGATTCCCGCCTACTTCTAATTCTTCCGGAAGCTCTTCGCCCTGATAGTATGATAAATCCAAATTCCCGGTTACTTGAAGAACTCTAGGTAAGTTGACAAATGCGGATCTATCCATATAGAAACTTCCGATAATCTTTAAGGTATCCATAGGAAATGTTGTTGGAGTATTTGGATAGGTCTCATTTGGACCAAATTTGCTAAAAGTTATACCACCATTAACTACCACTTCATATCCTCTATCTGTAGGAATAATTTCGGACCTTCCGTCAAGTCGAAATGTCTCCAACCACTTCTTAATCTCCTGGATCTTTCCGATATTCATTACTTCCTTCGGATCTCTGCCCCTTTCGAAGTCTAATGATTCATATACTTTTCTTGCTCTCATTTAAATGTTTAATCCGCTATTTCTTGCAATTTGTCTCATAGCCCTATCGCTATGCATTCCCATCCAATGACGGGAGGACCTCCTTATGTAATTTTTAATCTCATCATTAATCTCTTTAAGATCTCCACCTTTTATTCGAGACCAAGCCATCTCCTGAAAAGCTCTCTCGAGTTCAAAAGAGACAAATCGATCTATTTCATTATCGCTAATACCAGGCATTTGTTCTCTTAAGAATTTTGATATAGCATCCCAATTTATCATATAAGTGTAGGACTCTTCCTCATCATCTTCCGTTTGGACATCATAGACCAGATAGTCACTAAGTCCAATTCCCATAGCGGATTTAGGATCTTTACCTCTCTCGAAGTCTATATTCTCGTATATCTTTTTAGCCCTCATAAAAGAAAAATTCATCTAATTCTCCTGATTGGATATAATCTCTTATATTCTCAAATCCTATAATTTTTTCATATCCGTCCTCTGTATTTTCGATTATCATAATCGGAACTCTATCCTTCTTATCCCAGTGCAACTTAATAATATTCCCAACCGCATCATACCACCAGATATATCCGTTTCTTTCAGACCTATCATCAATCACGAGAAGATCATATTTCTCAGCTAATTCAGCTAACTGGTTCTTTAATACCTCAATAGTTCCGATTTTTAAAGCTGACTTTGGATCCATGCCTCTCTCGAAATCTAGAGATTCTGTCAGCGGTTTGGGAAACTTCACATAGTTTAAATTAGTGGTCTTTTGACCCTTATATTCGGTATGTTTTGTTACTTTTCCTTTAACGTCAATAATCTTTCCTGGAAGATTCGCCATTTTATCACGAAGCTTATAACCAGAGTCCTCCTCTCCTGTTAGATTAAATAGTTTTTCCAGGATATTAAGATTCGCATAGAATCGAATCCAGTGCTTTGCCTGGCCCTGCCCTGGAGGATATTTACCTATTATCTGATATGCACTTCCATAATCCCCTGAATAGAATCTAGCGCTTCTAACTTCTATAGGGCCTTCAAAAATATCTCCAGGTCTTCCATAATGAAATCCATATCCCTCATCTTCCCTCTTCTTTTCTAAATCTGCTAAATGTTTATCTGCTAACCTGTGAATCTCATCAAATACTGCCTCTTGTCCTGGTCTTGGCCTTCCCTCTTTAGCAAGCCATACAATATACTGCGGATCCTCATTAAATACATCCCCAACAGTTTTACCTCTGTGTTTTCCCCAAGTTATAGTAACTACTGAACGGCCTACCCCAGCATTCTTTAGTATTTCTGCAGCTGAAGCATCGGATCCAGCTCTCATGAAGTTTACAAATTCATATACTCTCTTAGACTCATAGGATTCATCAACATGACTATCTTCTGAATATATTTTTCTTTGAGATAGATTTGCAGTTTTTTCCAAGACATCGCTCTTTTTAAAGTGGCCGGGATTATCCCTAACAAAGATATCTCCAAATACAGTTTCTGGCATTCCGTCAAGAGACATTAAGTTATTCTGTTCGCAGGAGAAATATCCAATTACTTTTTTAGGACATCCCCTGAGGCTCTCCATCTCGCAACAATCTATCATGAAATCCCCATGACATACATTGAACTGGATAAAATCCGGGAATGCATGTATTTTCTTATCAGGGCTACTAAAATCCTCGAGTAGATCTATAGTTCCATCGGCATTAAGTTTCCATTCGGGCGGATACCCTTCAAAAAAATCATCGAACCATTTCTCAATAGCAACTTTCTGACCAATGCCCATTGCTACCTTAGGATCCAGGCCCTTTTGGAAGTCTAGTGATTCATATATTTTTTTAGCTCTCACAAAATATTCTTTTTTTATATATTCCTATAAAAAAACCTCAATAAAATTTTTTTATCTCAGAAAGTTTATTTATATTTGTCTTGTTAAATCTATTTAAAGATGAACTTTCAAAGAGGATTAGCACCAACAGAAGCAATGGGAGTCGGACAGATTGCCATAGCTCCTGAAATAAGATCCCTCTATATGCTCGATCCAACTAGAATGGAAATGGGAAAGGATGGAAAGATGTTTCCTCATAAGAGTCTTATAGCCGATGCAATACTAACTTTAAATAGGGTTAGAGACGGCGAATGGAATCCTCGTTTTGTAGCTTTTGCTACTGGCGAAGAAACAGATGCTTTTGGTGATTATGTTATTCACAGGCTTTCCGAATATAAGGGGCTATTTGTTAAATTCGGAAATATCACTTATAAGATACCAAAATGAATTTTGAAAGAGGAAAAGATATAAAAGAAGTACTTAAACTAGGTCGAAAGGCGAATGCCATTCCTGTCCATAAATTTGAGATCCAGGGAACAGTTTCAATTCCCATAGACAGAGATAGATTAACGCCGGAAATGATAACCAGATATAATCTAATAAATTCTTCCAAGGTTTTTGTGATTCATTTTAATTTCTTTATTGAAGAGAATAAATTGATTCCGTTTCTGAGGATATTAGAAAAAGATGGTGTATGCAAAGATTTTCATGAGTATATTCTAGAAACCGGAGTTCAAGAGGTTCTAAAAGAGAGATCCAGATTATTAGACAGAGATCAGAAAAATATTCCGCTGATAATGGATCCAGAGAAAATGTCTTTTGAGCTGAAGTGGGCTTTCATTCTTTCGATGGAACCGGTTCATATTTCCGAAACTGTTGGAGACATATCTCATTTGGAGAGAACCCAAATACATTTTAACTTAACAGGAAAGGATCTCCTTTTCAGAGATCATTTATATAGAGTTGCCGAACCAAAAGACGGATATTGATGGATATTTTACTCTCGCGGGACGATTTTAGGAATGGCGTTTTCGACAGAGACGGGCATAAATGCGTTATTTGTGGAGCCCCTGCTGTAGATGCTCATCATATAATCGACCGTAGGTTATTTCCAGATGGTGGATATTATCTGAATAATGGGGCTAGTGTATGTGAAGCCCACCACCTACTTGCCGAAAGTACAGAATTATCCTGCGAAGATATCAGGAAAGCTGCTGGAATATCATCTATAATCCTGCCTCCCCACCTTTACGAAGATGCGGAATATGATAAATGGGGGAATGAGATATTAAAATCCGGAAATAGATTACAAGGAGAGCTATTTGATGATCCCAGTGTTCAGAAAATAATCGAACCAGTTCTCCATTTATTCACAAATAGAGTCAAATATCCTCGTACATATCATCTCCCCTGGTCCCCAGGAATGAGTAAAGACGACCGTCAAATAGAGAATGTAGACCTATTTCTCGGCCGAGAGATAGTTATTACCGAAAAAATGGACGGAGAAAACACTACTTGGTATAAGGATTACACTCATGCTCGATCAATAGACTCTGGAAGTCATCCTTCACGTAACTGGATGAAGAATTTTTGGGCTCAAAGAGGATATAATATACCCGAAGGATGGAGAGTATGCGGAGAAAATCTCTATGCTAAGCATTCTATCCACTATTCAGAAGAGAATAATAATCAATTATCATCATATTTTTATATGTTTTCCATCTGGGATCACTCAAATATCTGTTTATCATGGGATGAAACTGAAGAATGGTCTGAATTATTAGAAATTCCCCTCGTTCCTGTGATCTATAGAGGGTTTTATGATCAGAATTTCATTGATAATCTGAATAAGCAGATGGAAAATTCTAAAAATAGGATAGAAGGATATGTTTTAAGGATAGCAGATGAATTTCACTATAGTGAATTTCGTAGATCTGTTGCAAAATATGTTAGGGCCTCCCATGTTCAGAATAATCATGGACATTGGTCCCAGAGTAAAATAACTAAAAATGAGCTAAAATGAGTTTCACAAGAGGAAATGATCCTAAAGATTCCATGGAATTGGGGAGAAAAAAGGAAGCTCTCAAAATATCTAGGATAAAAATCTATACAAACGGTCAGGAGACCATTCTCTTAGACCCGTTCGTAATTGAGAAATTCTTAGAGAGATTCTCAAAATTTCAAATTCCAAACGATCCTGTATTTGGACCGCAAAGAATTACTTTTGGATGCAAAGAAAAATATCTGGATTATCAGAGTTCTCTTGCTGCTGCCTTAGGCAGTCATTCTGGATTAAGAACTAGCAGTCAGGACTCCCCGGTAGAAAGGGAAGCTGTAATTGACAGAAATATCTTAGAATGTGAGGGAAAAACGGCTATATTCAGGGGAAAGATGTTCGCGATCCCGTCTCTTAAAGAAATTCGGGATAATGGATTTGAGCATCTGGAGATAATAGAAAGAAACCATCAGGAGGAATTAAGGGAGAAGGAGAGCGAACAACATGAATTATTCAAAATTCGGATGGAGCATATGAAAAAAATGACAGAAATCTTTAATCCTGCTATCAGAGTTAATACAGATCAATTAATTATGGTATCTCCGACAGAAGCCGCTCCTATTAAAGAAGAGGCAAAGAAGAAAAAGAAGAAATTATGGTTATTTGATATAGAGACCAGATAATGAGTTTTGTTAGAGGCATAGATCCAAAGCAGGCATTAGGAATCGGATTAGGAAAAAAGCTCCGAACCAGGATGATGAATAATTCCGAATATGATTATAATGATTATGTGGAAGTCTGGAGATGGGCTTTGCAAAGAAAGACCAGATCTATATTTTTCCCATATATTGTTGGAATGAACGGAAAAAAATGGGAGGATGGAACCACAATTGATGTTTCTGATTGGAATAATGAGCTTCTGTGGATATCCCTTGTAGAAGGGAATATAGAAGCTGTGAAAGCACTTCTTGTAATTCCTAATCTATTTAGAAAAGAGACCCTTACTCTCAAACTAGGAACTTCCGAATTAGAAGGCGAATTCACTATGAGGGGAGATGAAAAAAGGCCTTTAAGAGGAACAAACTTTGGAGTATTCGTCAATTTAGTGGTACAGCATCATCCAAATGAAGAATTAAAGAATCTTTTAATAGATTATTATAAGAAATATCATGAATTTTGAAAGAGGGCAAGACCCTATAAAGGCTATGGGATTAGGAGCGTTCATTTATGATAATGGATTTGGACCTAAGCACTATGTCTGCACAAATTGTAAAAGTGTGAGGCTCTTACAAAAGCACAAAGGGGGATTTCAGCCTCCCTATTATATCTGTCAGGATTGTGGGGAAACCGTTCATGCTCCAGTATGGCTAGATCTTGATTCTAAAGGAAATCCTATTGCTAAAAACCCAAGAGAAAAAAGAATTATTGATGAAGTTCGAAAGAGGCATACCAGTATTTGAAAAGCTCAGATTAGGAAAAGCTGGAGTCCCATTTATTATAAGTCACGGGAAGCTTAGGCTAGTTGAAAACAGGGAGGGACGTATGCATACTTATGCTCTATCCTCCCATAATCTTCATGCAACTCTTGAAAAAATGGCAAAGGGAGTTATCGAGATGAAGATCTCATGGGATCTGAAGGAATATGCTGAATCCTGTCAAGCAACTCTTGAAGTAGCATCGGAAGATGACAATTTCATAGACATTACCGAATTTTCAGGAGGATATGTGGAATACGAAGGTATTTTATATCCTATTGCAATGGGGTTAGAAAAAATAGAAACAACGATAACAATTAATAAAGTTAATTTCGATTAATATGTTTACAAGAGGCGGTGATATTAAAGAGAGTCTGGGAATAGGCTCATTTGCTCCAGTCATAGGAGAGATAAAAAAACTCCTTGAAGAAATAATAGTGGAGAGAAAGAATCTTTGGACTTTTTATTCTCAGTATCCCATACCTGAAGTAAAAGTTGTTGAGTGGAAGAGCTTTCCAGGAAAAGCGAATAATATATGCAAACTAGTCGGCCTTATCGAGACTACAAGTGTAGGGGAATTCAAGGAATTTCTTAAAGAATATATCCATAATGTTAAAGGAGTTTTTTCCAAAAGAGATTTTAAAATGACATGCATTAATTTTCTATCTGCCAATAAGTCATATAGTCATTACGAATGGGAAGGAAATAAGAATAGGGTTATAATGGAAATAGTATATTGCAGGTTATCCAAAAACTAATTCGCCCATTGTCGCTAGCTGGAATAATATATCCGCATCGCTAGCATCATATTGCTCTTCCATTATATTCTCATAGGCATCAGGATAGTCGCTCTTAGCTAGCTCAAATGCTCTATACATAGATTCCTGAGTTACTTTTCCTAGCAGTTCATCCGGTTCCTCTACATCATAAACAGGTAGTTCGAATTTGGGATCCGTGTATAATGCATAAGCTATTCTCTCGCTAAGCGATTGTCTTTCCGCAGTTTTAGGTGGTAATTTATCTCTATAGTCTTCATCAATAAGTTGATACCAGTAATTTGATCCGCCTTCAAGTGCAGTTACAATAATATCTTCGAATTTATCAAAATGGATGGTTCCTAATCCCATAGATTTACGAACATCACCTCTAGTGAATTCCCTTTCATTTTCATTTACAAATTTTGCTCTCATAATTATAAAAATGGTTCTACCCCTATTATTTTTTTAACTTCTTCTAAATGTTTTATAAATTTCTCGCTAGGATTATTTTTCCTTTCTAGATATAATTGAATCTCCTCTTTATTAAGAGGTCTTACCGTTTCCTTAGCTAATAACGTTCTCTTATCTGACCCGTAGAGAAGGCCCGGAGCATAAAAAGCATAAGATGCGCCTTTTTTTAAATTCATAAAAACTCCTACTGTATGAAATATTCCTACATCTTCTTTGGATTCGCTTTCCCCGATATAAGATAAAACCTTATGGGAATTATCGAAATATTTTCTCTTATAAACAAATAGTCTTCCTTTCCTAAAAATATTATCCGTCAATCTATCAATTATATCCCCCTTTGAATAAGATCTTTGGAAGTCTATTCCCTCAGTAATAGTAATCGTCCATGCAGGGTATCTCATATTATATGCATCTATAAATGCTTGGGTATATTCAGGAAGAATTTTAATCTTAAGCTCTCCTCCTTTTTTATTATAGAACGGACTTAGATAATCAGCAAAGTATTTCTGAACCTTCTTAAATCCTTCTGAAGCGCTATCTGGAAATTGGCCTACATATACAACTAAATGCCAAACGCTATTTAGGGATTTTTCTATATTAATACTGCCAATTCCACTTTCTGACTGAAGTTCATCCCATTTATTATAGATCACATTCGAAAGACCTATATCCATAGAGGACTTGGGATCCTTTCCCCTCTCAAAGTCTAACCCCTCTTGAATTCTATCCCTTTTACGAGCTAAATATCTTTCTCCTATCTCTCTTCCTAACCTATCATCAGCCCCAGCAACCGTTTTTGAATTTTGGCTTCTCGCATAAAAATAGCTAAGTGTCTCCTTATCATCTAAGTAATCATAGGATAGAGGAATAACAAAATAATAATTATCATCTATTCCCTTATTCATCGACTTTAGTATCTTGTAGATATAAATACCTCGTCCTTCGAAGCTATCAAAGCCAACGAATTCGACTCTTTCTGGATACGCAAAACGAGCTCTCTTGATTCTTTCAGCAAAAGATACATTTCCTATGCCCAGAGAGGCCTTAGGATCCCGACCTCTCATGAAGTCTTCGCTTTCATATACACTTTTTGCTCTCAAGTTTAGTAATTTAGCCTGATATTTTTCTCATTTCTTTGATAATAGGAGTATTCGGCGGATCTCTCTATAGTTTTCATCCACTCCTTATCCTCATCTGATATATTTCCGGAAAGTATTCGATTTATCCTCTCTAATCTCTCCTCGAGTTTTTCCTTATATGTCTCTAAAAATCCAGAATTTATTTTATCTTCAGCTGAGAAATTCCTTGCATATTCTGGCCACCAAGTATTTGAAGACTGAGTCTGAACATTCCCATATCTAATTACATAACTTATATCCTCTGTCCATTTATCTGGACTAACTATTCCTTGAAGTCTTTTGAATAATTCTTCGTCTCCTCTTAAAATAGCTATCTTTATCGGAACCACTAAACCACTCTTCTTTCCTCCCATGCAATGCATTGCATACTTACAGAGAGTTACCTTCTCATCCATATTCTTAGCCCCACCAATCTCTTTATAGAGTTTATATTTGTAAGGTCTCTCGCTGATCCCTCTCTTTCTGATATCTACACAAATTGCAGCAATTCTTAATGCTTCTCCTTTCCTCTTTATCACCCCTGAATTATAAAGAGCATTGGCCATCTCTGGGATTCTAGTCCAGCTTCTATAATTCTCATTAAATACCTCTTCAAATTTGCTCATAACTCCGATACCAAGAGATTTTTTGGGATCTATTCCTCTCTCAAAAGAGAGAGCCTCATATACTGTTAGCGCTTTCAAAATTACATCCCTATTTTATCCAATGCGTCTTCTCCGAACTTCTCTTTAAATGCCTCAATAAAACGATTTAGAGCATCTTCATAATAATTATGTCCCTCTACCTCTCCAAGCTCTCCATGCATATATGGATTTTCATCAAAGAAAAGTCTAAGTTCTCTAGCAGCATCCTGAGGAAGTTCTGCCAGTTCAATTATCTTCATCAGAGCATCTTCAGCTTCCGAGAATGTTATCCAATTATCTTGAGGACGGGTAACTGCCCATTCGTTGATATAATTATCTAGGTCTTCAACAGCATACTTTCTTTTCATAGTTCTAATTTTATTTTATATATTCATAGTAAAAACCTCCCTAAAATTTTTTTATTTGAGAAAGATTGTTTATATTAGCGATAAGAAGAGTATAATATGGCATTTACCAGAGGTGGAGATATAAAGAGTGCTCTAAGAATAGGATTAGCTTCCCAAATAGATGAAGAAATTCCTAATATAATAAAGGAACATGGTTTTAGTATTTGTAATTCTTTAGTATTAGCAGAAGTATCGAAAAAATTATCAGAAGAGCTAGGAATTGATATAGAATTAGGAATTAGAGAAAGTATTGTTCCAGGCAAGGGATATCCTTCAGAATATATTTTGATAGTATCTTGCGAGAAAATCAAATACTTAAAAGAATTTCCAATAGAAATAAATGTAATTAAATTTCCAACAATAAGAAGAGTCGCAGCAAAGACAATATCGCAAGATTTAGTAAGCGTTAAACCAATGTCTGCTCCAATAAGTAAAATCTGGCCATATGAATTTTGAAAGAGGTAAAGATCCATTAAGAGCTCTAGATCTTGGCTGGGAAAAGATCTTAGAAGATATGGGGGGAAAGGTATTCTATGAAAAAGACCTCTATCAGAATATAAATAATCAATTCTTTACATTAGATGAGGTTAGAATACAGAATATTAAATCCAGAAGGGGATATTTATTTGAGGCTTCATTAATAATTGTAGTAATTGGATCTCATTTTAAAATATTGAAAAATAGATTCAGTAATGAATGCGGAGGAATATACAAATACAAGGATCTCCCGCAAATGATTTTTGATTTAAAAAGGACCTGGGATAAGTATAGAAATATAATAGAGGAGAAATGAATTTCGAAAGAAATAAGGATGTATTGGTAACTTTGGACGCTGGACGATCCAAAACCGCCTTTCTTGTAGAAAAGACTTGGGTATGTGTGGTCGTATGGGATTCAGCATCTGATCTATCCGGAGCAAACATAGGGAGATATTTTAAAGCCCCCAATTCTCAGGATTTTGAAGTTTTCAGCTCTTATGAATATGAATTCCTATCGCTTGTTCTTAAAAGAGATGAAGAGGGTCTTAACAAAATGGCATCTTCCTTTCTAAAGAATTATTCATCAGATAAATCCCTCTTATTTGTATTTCGTTTTGAAGGCGAATATTGGGAGGAAGCAGAAAAGAGAAAGGAGAATCCTAAATTATATGGAAAGCTCAAGACCTATTATTTTCAGGATCTCTATGGAAAAGATCTTAAATTTAAAAACGGAAAGTTTCTGCATTTATCTGATAGCAGACTTCTGTCAAATAGTGATTTTCAATTACATCTTAAAGGAACTGGAAAATGAATTTTGAAAGAGGAAAAAACCCGAAAGAAGCCCTTGATATAGGGATTGAAAAAGACTCTGTATCTGTTACTGATATCAGAGGAAAAATGACTATCAGATGGTTGGAGGACGGAAATACTAGAAGAATGGATATCATCTTTAAAAAGAGATGGTATATTCCTATGAAGAAGATCATTCCTCTCTTAAAAGAAGAGGAAATTTCTCTAATCAAGATGCGTACATATTTCAAGGGATATAATGGTGATCATACGGATATAGAATTAAGTCGGAATAGGGAATCCTTCTGGATTTGGAATAAAGCCACTTCTGCTCTAAGAAAGAGTAAGAAAAGCAAAAAGCCTTATGCAATTATAGAAATGACGGGTTCCGGATATTACGATCTAAAGGGAGCGATCAATGAAGAATACACGGAGGCCTATATTAGCTTTGTCATTTTTTCAGAGGATATCCATAAAGTACAATCAGCTATGGGGGATAGAGGAAATGGCGTGAATGGCGTTGTTTATAAGGGAAAGGTATATCCCGTTAAAATAGGAAGAAAAAAATTAGTATAATGAATTTTCAGAGAGGTCTAAATCCGATAAAGTCTCTTGACATAGGGATAGACTATAATAATAGGCTACCTGAGCCGGGAAGACTATTTCTAGTCCATTTCCGATTAAGAAAATCATGTCCTGAATTTTATCCGCTCCAAAAAAAAAGAAGCAAATGGAGAGCCAATAATTGCTATTTGTAAATCTGTAAAAAGAGCAATATATGATCCCATGACTTTTATTGCTTCCTCCGTTATTATGTGTGAAATAGAGGGTGAAGGGTTTTACGCAACTATGAATGAAAGCGGAGAGTGGGAAATAGCTTAAGAGCTCGTTCCCCAAGATATATAGGATATGAAAGCCCTCTTTGTATATGAAAAAATGGATTTCGAAAGAAAGGGATCAGATGTCTCTATTCGAGATATAGTAGGAAAGTTCTATCCAGGCCAACTTGTGGTAAGGGATGAAACAGATGTGGTCCGAAATCTGACTTATTCTGCAGGAATGGGAATGAGAGGTATAAACATCTATATGGTAGCAGATCCGAATCCCCATGAGCACGGAAAGGCTTCCGAAGATCGAATTTTTCTTGTACCTATTGGATTTCTATACATGCCTATTGATGGGAAGGGCAGTAAAACATTAAAATTCAGATTTAAATATCCTCATTCCGTAAATAATTCCGCTGTTTATACTTTCAAAGAATATTATAGACCTCTTAATCCGCAGGAATATAATTTAGTAAAGGAAGAAAAGAATAAGAAGGAAGGAACCGCATGGTGGAAGGGATTCATAGAAAGGATCCGATATTATAGCTATAGTGATGACATAGTTCCTAATATCTAGCGATATCTATCTAAGAGTTTTTCTACAGCCTCATAATCGTAATTGTCTCCATATTTTTGGTGATTTCTCAAATATCCTACTGTCCCATTGTATGCCTCAAAAGAATTAATTTGCCGGCCGCTTCTTCTCTTTTCATATGGGCTAATGCCATAATCTAGAAGAGCCTTTGCTTTTTTTGCATTTCCCATCCATACTGAAGTTACAAGGATATCTATCAGTTCATCTTCATCTATTTCTTCTTTGGGAGTTTTTTCTAAAAAATATTTTAGAATTGGAGCTGAAGAGTTATTCAGATGCCAGTATAGAGAAGGCTCTAAAAATGGATTTGCTCCTGAATCCAAGAGGAATTTAAAAATATCGAAATCTGAATTCATAGACATGGAGGCCCCCAACGGAGTCTGATGATGCTTATCCATAATATTTACATCAGCTCCTGCATGAACTAATGCCTTAACTATTTGGAGATTTCCGATATTTACAGCAACCATCAGCGGAATATTCTCAGCAATCTTTGATCTGAAAGAGTGATTGGGGCTAACCCCCGAAGATAATAAGGATTTTACATCTTCAACTCTACCCTCCCTTATCGCATTTAATAGATGTTCCGCGGGAGGAGCGACTCTGGTCTGAGCTCTTTTCCCCCTAGCAATATTTCCTTCTATTCGCTTAGCGACTTCTGTACCATTACTGAATCGGTCCATGAGTTGTCCAGATTGGTCTCTTAAGGAGATGGGTTTTTCAGTTCCTACCCTCTCAACTGGAAAAGTAACAGAGAATTTTTTTCCATCAGCAACGATAACTATATTTCCATTTTTGCGAATAGAAAAATCATATCCATTATCTTCTGCAAATTTTTGAAGGATGTTTTTTGCTCTAGCCCGAGGGTCTCCTATTCTAAGAGCATCCTTAAATTTATCTGGATCATCAAATGCTCTCTCAAATTCAAATAGCCGGTCTTTAACGAATTTAGCTTTCATATTTTATATATTTTATTTTTTTATCTGAGAAATATTTCTTATATTAGCCTTATGAATAGTTTTACTCGTAATAATGATCCAAAAGGAGCTTTAAGAATAGGCATACGATTGAAGGCCTATGAGGTATTAAAAAGAATTGTTGACGAGAATATGTTCGTA
>ERZ795057.1243-NODE-1243-length-22708-cov-8.398049_pt1 | contig 22708 bp, 22 predicted proteins | sample MGYA00375141_ERZ795057 | MGnify/ENA primary metagenome ERZ795057 (study PRJEB30186, sample SAMN05720163) | activated sludge metagenome | isolation source: Anaerobic digester | place: Hong Kong | collected 2015-01-26 ... | reverse complement strand
CAATTAACTCCCCTTTTCCTTATTGTTATCTCTCGGTTAAGCCGTTCGCTTTGCCAATTACTTTAATCATTTACTCATTCAAAAAAAGTCGATCAATCCATCTGTTCATGAACTTCATAGAAATATGCGAGTTTATTATTCTTTGAAAAATAATACATCATCGGCAGCAATTCTTCTATGTAAGAATCATTTCCACCGTGAATAATCACTTTCACAACATCATCTTTAACATTGACATTCATATAGACTATCAATTCCGCTTGCTCATAATTGACATATTCTCTATTTGCTATTGAATAGAATACGGTCTGATTTCTCTCGTAAAAGAGTTCCCCGGCTTTCCTGTCAAGTTTTATTTTTTAAGTGATTGTCTGATCCAAATGGCCGTTACATGATACATATTCCACTAAAAAGAGAAATAATTTTTTTTAATGTATAATAAAAAATGTATTTATAAACTCGAATTGTAAAGGAGTGTAGTTATAATGGAAGTTAAACCAGTCTATTTTTTCACCTCCATGATTGCTTTACCGCAATTGATTCTTTTAACGCTGGGGGCAATGATCACGGTAAATGGGGGTGTTTTTGATTTTGGTACAATACCTCACAGAAATAATCCAGGGATACATGTTACGCTTGATTATGACTATTCTATCGGTCAGTTTGAAGTGACAAACCAGGAGTATATCGATTTTCTGAATTCTGCAGCGGTTTTGCCGGATGGTTCTTTAAACGGGATCAAATTGATCGATATGGATGATGAAGATTGCGAGATAGGGCATGATGGGACAAACTTTTATCTCAACTCCGGCTCAGAAAGAGCTCCGGTGATTGAAGTAACCTGGTTTGGTGCAATGGCCTTCTGCAATTTGCTGAGTCTGAAGGAAGATTTGAGTCCCGCTTATGATGAATATGGGAATCTGCTGGATATGACCGGAAATATCACTTCGGATATCACAAAAGTAAAAGGATACCGGTTGCCAACAGAGGCCGAATGGGAATTCGCCGCTCGGGGCGGGAAGAAAAGCAAAAATTTTATGTACGCCGGAAGTAATAAGGTAGAAAAAGTGGCCTGGTACGATTTTAACGCTGTCTGGACACATGATGTAGGTGAATTGATGGGAAACGAATTGGAGATCCATGATATGAGTGGAAATGTCAGCGAATGGTGTCAGGACTGGTTTAGTGAAAAGGCTTATGAAGCAGCAGTCGATAATCCCGTTAATCTCTCCGAATCAGATGTCCGAGTTATTCGTGGAGGAAACTGGTCCCAGAATCAATTATCCTGCAAAGTGAACTGGAGAAACGGCAGCGAACCTGACAACGGTGAAAATACAATTGGGTTCAGGGTTGCCAGAACAGAAATAAAATAAAAAAAGAATTGGGGGAGATTTTTATGATCTACCCCCTTATTTTTTATTCCTTATGTTTTGAAGAATACTTGATGATCTCAATATCCTCTATGGTTATCAGCCCGTCCGTCACGATATCCTTGATAATCGGAATCAGCTTTTCTATCTTTTCCACAGAATCTACAACTTCTATCACAATCGGAAGGTCTTCTTTGAGATCCCAGACGTTGAACTGCTTAATACAGCTGCCAAGGCCATACCCTTCTATCCCCGAAATAACGGTGGCCCCACCGACTTCCATTTCTCTGAATTGCTTTAAAAGATATTTGTATAATGTTTCTCCCTTGTATTCATCCCGCTCGGAGATGTATATCTTGAGCCTTTTTCCGGCACCTTCCATGATAAACCTCCTTGATCACTCGTTATAAATCCCATTTTTCCCTGAAAACTTTTACATTTAATAATTAAACTAATCCACTTCAAGCCATCTGTTACCTGTAATCCGTATACCGGCTGCGCCAAGCGGTGCGGTAACGATAATGGCCAAAACCGCTATTGTCAGGATGATATCTCCGTTGGCAACACCCGCAGCGAGCGGCACAGCTCCTATGGCAGCCTGTACGGTCGCCTTCGGAGTGTAGGCAACGACACAGAACAATCTTTCCCGTTTATTCAGATTTGTTCCGGCCACACTGACCAGAACGCCAGCACTTCTCGCACACAATCCCAGTGCAATGATCAACAATCCCAGTGGTCCCGCTTCAAAGGCCAGATGGATATTCACCTGAGCCCCTACAAGAACAAAGAGAATGATTTCCGCAAATACCCAGAGTTTGTTGAATTTAGCCGCCAGCCGATTAGCCAGTATTTCATATCTTTCCTTTATCACAAATCCCATGACCATTATGCCGAGAAGTGAAGCAATCGGGATGATATTCTCAAGTGAGCTTTCCATCCCCGTCATCAGTATTGCTGTTGCAAGGATTAAGAGCGTTTTCTTTGTATCTCTCATATGGAATCGTTTGAACAGGAATAACAGGACAAAAGCAACACAAATCCCTATGACGGCACCAAGCAATATAGAGAATGGAACACCGATAATCTTCATCGCGATGTTGACATGCTGTCCGCCGTAAAACCCGAGAAAAGATGAAAAGAGTGTGATGGCGACGACGTCGTCGACTGAAGCACCCGTAAGAATCAAAGTCGGTATTCCTTTCTTTGCCCCTCTTCGCTGTTCTATTAAGGTCAGCATCTGAGGCACAACAACCGCAGGAGATACCGCTGCTATGATGAATCCCAGCATTCCCGCTTCAGAAACCGGGAAGTCCAAAAGCCAGAGTGCAAGGGCAAGTATCGTAAAACCTTCAAACAAACCGGGAATAAAACTCAATTTCACAGCGGGAACTCCGACTTTTTTAAGGGTTTCTTTTTCAACACCAAGACCGGCTCTAATAAGGATGACGATCAGTGCAATCTTCCTCAGTCCCGCAGAGATATTCAGGATATCCTGGCTGATGATGTTCAGGACATAAGGCCCCATAACGATTCCCAGTATCAGCATCCCGAGCAGACCCGGCAGTTTCATTTTTTCAAAGAAGGTACTCAGTAACATTCCAAACAGAATAATCAGGGCAAGACTAATGATCATTTCATCATTCCTTTCAAATCACTTGATGTTTATAATAGGCAGAATACTCATCATGTAGGATCCCGTCAGGGCAAGACTCACTATCAGATACGGAATTTACACCTAAATCCGATAAAAACAACACCGTAAGCCCTATAGCCATATCATCACCTCATCATCAATACTTTCCGGTAAAATTATAACACTATCATCTATCAATAAGAAGATCAGATAAACAGGCAATAGAAACAATACCATACAGATTCTTTTACTGTCACAACTATCTATCGGACTGAATTACCCTGTTTGTTATCGGATACCTCTACGCATATTACTTTAAGCTTTGAAATAATTATCAAACTATGCTAAAATAAACTGAATAAACCAAACAAGTTTCCTGAGTTTTTATAAAAAAGGAAGTGGATAGATGACTCAACAAGAGAAGAAGATTTTACGTTTTGCAGCCTATGAAATACGTGAAAAAGGGCTCTCTTTCACGATGTCAGATCTTTCCACAAGGGCAGGGATCAGTAAAAAGACGCTTTATGAGATCTTCAGAAAGAAAGAGGATGTCGTCATGAAGCTAATCATTGAATCACACGGAAGTATCCGGGAACAGCAGAATATTCTATACGATGATCACTCTTTAACAGCCGTTGAAAAGATCAAAAGGATTTTAACCGTCGTTCCTGAATTTCATTTTGCCTTTAATTACACCTTTTTAATCGAATTAAAGAAGAAGTATCCGGCTGTCTACAACAAGGTCAACGAGCTGCTGAAATTTGACTGGGACAGGACATTTGAACTCATGAATGAAGCATTGAATAAAAAGCAGATCAAGCGGTTCAACAAGATTCTTTTCAAAGAGATGTACTGCTCTACCATCATGTCGGTTCACGATATGATGGTATTATCAGATCTGAATATGACTTATGAACAAACACTTACAGAAATCATCGACATCATGATAGAGGGGATTCTATTATAACAGGGGGTTATACCAATGGAAAAAGGAACACAAAATGTCAAGTTCGTTTTTTTATACGTCATCGACTTTGCTGCCATGATACTCTTTGCAGAAGCGGGAGACGAGTGAGGTGTTTGGGATGATATTTTTAATCGCTGTATTAATCTTAACTCTACTGGTTTTCGGTATCGCGTTTTACCTCACGAAAATCGCCTTTAATCCAAAGACTTATCGATATGAAGACACCTTTCATTATGAGGTGGATAACGGTAATTTTGAAGCTGAATTCTTTGAGAATCTGAAGAAAGAGGAAGTCTTCATACGATCGGATTATGGTTATAAGCTACACGGACTCTGGATACCCTGCGAGAATTCGGATAAAACGATCGTCATCGTTCACGGCTATACGTATACGCTTTTCGGTTCTGTCAAATATATGGAGATGTTCCTCAAAAGGGGATTCAACGTCTTTCTTTATGATCACAGATACCACGGAAAAAGTGGTGGGCCTAACTGCTCCATGGGGTATTATGAGAAAAACGACCTGAAAAAGGTTATGGATTGGATCATCACTGAAAAAGGGGTAATGAATGTCCTCGCTACACATGGCGAATCCATGGGAGCGGCAACGGTTCTCATGCATGCCGCTATCGATGACCGGGTTGATTTTGTCATCGCAGACTGCCCTTTCAAATCGGTATGGGACCAGTTTGCCTACAGGCTGAAGGTCGAGTACAAGCTACCGACCTTCCCCGTTCTGAATGTCGCCAATTTGTTATCGAAGCTGAGAATCGATACAAAGTTTACGGCCATTTCCCCTATAGAAACCATAGAACAGATAAAAGCTCCCGTGTTTTTCATCCACGGAGATGCAGATACCTACATTCCAAATAGCCACTCTCTCGATATGTACGAGAAAAAGCATGGCACAAAAAAGCTGTACCTCGCTAAAGGAGCCGATCATGCCAGGTCTTTTTCGGTTGACAGGGAAAGATATGAAAAAGAGATAGAGGAATTTTTAATTTCTACGGGGAGTGTGAAGTCGTGAATCAGAAAACTGAAAACTATTCGTTAAAGACAAAATCCATGTACGGTTGCGGGGATATGTACGGGGGAGGGGCCTTTCTTTTAATAGGCCTGCTCTTCCTGAATTATCTCACGGATGTTGTGTTGCTGTCTCCGGCGCTTGCCGGAAGTATATTTCTTGTCGGAAAGATATGGGATGCCATCTCAGATCCATTGATGGGTGTTCTGTCTGACAGGACAAAGTCACGCTTCGGCAGAAGAAGGATCTATTTTCTGATTGGAATTCTTCCGATATTCTTCACGTTTGCCATGCTGTGGTATCCGGTCATGTCCGACTCTCAGACCGGTAAATTCTTTTATTACCTGTTAGCCTATATCCTGTTCAATACCGTTTTTACGATGGTCATGATTCCATACAATTCAATCCTGCCGAACATGACCACCCACTATATGGAAAGAAACTCATTCACAACGGTCAGACTCATGTTCTCAGCGGTCTCCGCCATCCTCTCCGGTGTCCTGCCGATGATGATCATCAACGGAACGGGAGAGCCAAGGACTTCGGGGTATCTGATCATGGGAATCATCTTCGGGGCATTGTACGCCATCCCGTGGATATTTGTATTCAGAGGGACATGGGAAAACGATTATGCGACAGACGATACGGAATTCAGTGTAAAAAGTACCTATCGGGAATTCGGTCTATCTTTTAAGAACAGATCATTCAGGCTGCATATGGGATTCTTTGTCACGGGCCAAACGGCGATAGATATCCTGACAACTCTGTTTATCTACTATCTGACGTATTGCCTGAACAGGGGACATCAGTTCTCCCTCGTTCTCGGTGTGTTGCTCATCGTTCAGCTGATCGCCATGCCGATTCACATGACTATTGCAAAGAAATGGGGAAAAACAGCACCACTCAAAGTTGGGCAGACGATATGGATAGTCGCTCTGATCATCGCATTGTTCCTGAAACCGGAATCACCGGTTTTTTTGATTTTTCTCGTTTCGGGTCTCAGTGGCATCGGTTCCGCCGCCTCTTCATTCGTTCCATGGTCTATTCTGCCTGAGATCTCAGACATCGATGAGTTGATCACCGGAAGGAGAAGGGAAGGGGTCTATTCCGGAATGTCGACCTTTATCCGGAAAATTGCACAGGCGGTATCCGTTTTCTTCATCGGAATTGCACTGGATCTGATGGGCTATGTTGAAAATGCCCCACAACGCCCCGGAACCATAACGGGGATCAAATTACTGTTCGCCATTGCACCAATCCTATTTATCCTGTTTTCATTGTTTTTCGCTTCAAAATACAAGATGACTGAGGAGAAACACATCATTCTGATGGAAGAATTATCGGCAAGAAGACGAGGTACAGGCCATTCGGCGGATAAAAGGACGCGGGAAATATGTGAGGAACTGACCGGAATAAGCTATGAAAATCTTGGAAAGTGAGTGAAAAAGGGGCAGTTGTAAAAACTGCCCGCTCATATATTACGAGAACACCTTGTAATCCCGGCCTTTGCCAAACCGCCTGCTACTGTAGAATCCAAGAAAACAGAGAAAGATGATCAGAATGACAAAAATCAGTATACCAACGCTGGTATACTGCATCTGACAGATCAGATTCTGGGACATCTGTATCTCTCCGAGCACATCCGGGAAGAACTGAATCAGCCAGTATGAACTGAAGAAAGACAGAATCAGTGATCCGGAAATAATCGAAATAAATGCAATGGCCTTTTCCTGCGAGATAAGTGCCAGAACACCAATCAGCACGCCAAAACCACCGGCTATTGCAAAGGAAAGCCAAGACGGGGCCACATAGCCCGGAAACTGCTGAATGATATAACTCTCTACAGCCGGATAGACAAGGTTGTAGACCCAGGCACCGATGAAGAAACCACTGATAAGTCCTCCTACAAAGAAGAGAAACTTGAATAAAGCGTAAACAACACCGGCTATAACGAGTCCCGTAATGATCATAAACACGATATTGGCATTCGATGAATTGCCGATGATATTCCTGATGTATTCAATGTTTGAAATCATCGGGAATACCATTCCGATTCCAATGATGAATCCGATAACGGATATGATAATTTTCGGAAAAAAATTACTGGCAAACAACAACGCAATCGCCACAGGTATAGAAAAATACCAGTGAACGATAATCTGAGATAACAACGGATAGAGCTGAGAAATATTCTCTGCAGCCTCTAAACCTGGCATAGAAATCCCCCCCACTATTAATTTATCATTCTATGATACCACTAAAATACCCCACAACGTGAGAGTAATCCCCATTCATACTACCACTCGTAGAATGTTTTATATATCTCGGCGTTCCAAGCCCGGCCGTCAGCAAGGTTGTAACCGGACCGAATCCACACATCGTGATCTTATATTCGGTCAGAGAATCGTACAACCTGTTCACACTCGATGAGAGGATATGAGTGATAACCTCCTCGTCTTTCTTTCGTGTTACCTCCTCCGGTTCATAATGATTCAGATCTGTCGAAGCGATAAAGAGACATTTCTTCTCATCTTTCAACCTCGAAAACACCTCACCTATCTCTATCGCCGTTTTCTTTCTCTGATCCATCAGCGTGATCGGAAGGATCTTCAGATCTCTTCCATAAACATATTGAAGCAGTGGCAGTTGAATTTCTATGGAATGTTCCCCCATATGTGCATCGTAATCCGAGGCGGCATAATCATAGGCCTTTAAAAAACGCGCGGCAAGTTCCTCATCTATAGAAACCGTTCCAAACGGTGTCACCCAGCTACCTTTGTCCCATACACTGACCGGTGCCCCCAATCCGGTATGATTCGGACCAACGATCACGATTGTCTCAGGAATTCCCTTTTTCGCCGCTTCATAAAGTGCAGCAGCAGCCGTTGTTCCACTCGCCATATATCCGGCATGAGGCAAGATCAGTCCAAAACTCTTTTCGATCTCATGCCGATTCAATTCAGGCTCTGCCATAGGGCCTTCATCGTCTAAAAACAAATTCTTTATCTGCTCACTTAACGCGATCATATTTCCCTTATAAAATATTCCAGCTACAATTGGTTTCCTTTCCAACATAATCGCTCCTCTCATCATAGAGTATCCGGCTTAGATTATACCATAATAGTAACAATCATATGTTAAGACGGTTATTCTCCTGAAATATTAAATTTTCCGTCTCTTATGTTATAGTAGGTAAAATTCTTTGATTGAGGATGTGATGGTTATGATCTGTGCAATAGGGGATATCCATGGTTGTTATGATCCGTTGAAGGCCTTGATCAACTGGATAGAGGAAAACATCATAGATCATTGTCGGGAATTGGAGTATATCTTTATCGGCGATTATATCGACAGGGGACCATCCAGCAGGGAGGTTCTGGATTTTCTGATAGATTTTAACGCAAAAAAGACACTACTCATGGGAAATCATGAGGATATGCTGATGATGTATCATTACGGATCCGAAATATACACAATCTCGGGGAATTTCTGGCTGACCGAAAACAACGGCGGTCTGAAAACCGTTAAAGCCCTTGATCCAAGCACAGAACTCGACAGACTTGTCCTCGAGGAAACCAAAGGGTATACCAGCTCAAAAAAACATATCCGAAATAACGGGGAATTCAGGTTAGAAAAAAAGTATGAGAACTTTTTTAACAGTCTGAGTTATGCCTGTGAGAGAACCGTCAAGACACTCTACGGCGAAAAAAGGCTCATCTTTTCGCATTCAATGCCAAATAAGACCGTTCCCCTGCAGGAGATAATGAGCTGTCCCTCCTTCGAAGCGTATCATCAGATCAGAAGGACATACAACCTCGGAATAAAAGAAACCAATCTCTGGAACAGGGAATTTCTCACAAGACCATTTGAGGATTCCATCATCATCCACGGTCATACCCCGACGTTTTACGCAGAACATTTCATGGAAGATATCCTTGAGAATGAAAAACAGCTTTCGTACAACACAACCGCCATCGAAGAAGGCAGTATACTCTTTACCGAAGAGACATCAAGCGGCAAGACCCTTCAGATGGATATCGATACGGGGGCCGTTTACGGTAGAAGGCTTTCAGCGGTATTTTTCCCCGAAACGGATCGGGAATTAAAAGATCTCACCAGAAAGCACCCATTTCCATTTTCCGTCTCATACAGCTTAGGATCCGGCTATTACGGGGAATACATAGAGAAACATCTCACCCCTGATTATCGTCGGATCAGATAGGTTTTTTCATAAAAAATTAATTTTAATAAAGATATTGTAAATTCGTTTTCTGTATTCGAAATCTTAATATTTTGGTGTATAATCAAAACTGTTTGTTCGGATACAATACTAAAGTGCCTGTGAGTTTATGCTTTTCCAATCAACTCATGGGGAATTTGTTTCTCAAATTCCAATAACTCAGGTGATCAAGACAGATTAGGAGGTTTAAATGCTAAAGAAATTCATATCGTATTATCGTCCACACATGAAGCTGTTTATCCTGGATCTTTTCTGCGCTTTTCTCATGGCCGGAATAGATCTCTTTTTCCCGCAGCTTACAAAAAGTGCGCTGGATGACTACATCCCAAACGCTGAAATGAAAACTTTCTTCATCCTGCTCGGGGCGATGGCCGCACTTTACGTCATAAGGATGATCTGTAATTACATAGTAGATTACTGGGGACACGTTGTGGGCGTCAGAATGGAGTATGATATGCGAAAGGAGATCTTTTCTCATCTTCAGTCACTGTCATTCAGTTATTTTGACAAGGTACGTACCGGAAAGATCATGTCAAGGGTTGTCAGCGACCTCAGAGAAATTTCAGAACTGGCCCATCACGGTCCGGAAGATCTTTTCATCTCACTAATCACACTCGTCGGTTCGTTCATCCTACTCCTCAGCATCAACGTCTATCTCACATTAATCGTCTTCGCCTTCGTTCCATTCATCATCTGGTTTGGCATGAATCGAAGATTGAAGATGGCACATGCCTTTAAAAGTGTCAGAAAGAAGATCGCTACGGTCAACGCCAACCTTGAGAACAGCATCTCAGGAATACGAGTTGCAAAATCTTTTACCAATGAAGAGTACGAAATGGAGAAATTCGACGAAGGAAATGCGGAATTTAAACAGGCAAGAGAAGAGGCATTCAGAACCATGGCCGAGATGACTGCCGGTGTAAATTTCCTGAACAATATGCTGAAGATTGCCCTGCTTGGATTCGGTGGTTATTTTGTCTTCAAAGACTGGCTTACCCTCGGATCCCTTGTCGCCTATTTCCTTTACATCGACCTCTTCTTCCAGCCCATCAGAAGACTGATGATGTTCATGCAGCAGTTTGAAGCGGGAATGGCCGGATTTGAAAGGTTTATAGAAATCATGGAAATCAAACCGGAGATCACTGAAAAGAAAGAAGCCGTTGAGCTGAAAGACATCACCGGAAATATCAGCATCGAAAACGTGACTTTTTCATACGATGAAAAAGATTATATCATCGAGGATTGTTCGTTTGAAGTCCCTGCCGGTAAAACCATCGCCCTCGTCGGGCCATCCGGCGGCGGTAAGACGACCATCTGCCATCTCATCCCGCGATTCTATGATATCTCTGCCGGCGCTATCAAGGTCGATGGTCATGATATCCGTGACGTGACACTCGAATCACTCAGAAAAAACATAGGAAATGTTCAGCAGGATGTCTTCCTGTTTGCCGGTTCTATCAGGGATAATATTGCCTACGGCAAGGGAAACGCGACGGAAGAGGAGATCATCGAGGCGGCAAAACACGCCAATATTCATGATTTCATCATGACACTTGAAGATGGCTACGATACCTATATCGGAGAGAGAGGAATCATGCTATCAGGCGGACAGAAGCAGAGAATCTCTATCGCCCGCGTGTTCCTCAAGAATCCACCTATTCTGATTCTCGATGAGGCCACCTCGGCCCTAGACAATGAGACGGAAGTCAAGATCCAGGAATCACTCGAAGCCCTTTCGGTCGGAAGGACCTCACTGGTTATCGCGCACAGGCTCTCTACGATCAAACATGCGGATGAGATTCTTGTCATCACGAGAGAAGGGATCATCGAGAGAGGGTCACATGACGCGCTGATCAAAAAGGGTGGATATTACTCCAAACTTTATAACGCTCAGTTTAAAGGCTTTTTACCCGATGAGATAGAATAGAGAATCCTTTATCGGATTGAGAAAAAACTCTCCTTTTACAGGAGAGTTTTTTTGTTTGTCTATAGCCCGAGCTCGTCTGAGACTTCCTTCATCGCATCAATGACAAACTGAATATGCTCAGCGAGATCGATATTGAGCTCTTCAGCCCCTTTTTGAATATCCTCTCTACTGACCGAGGCGGCAAAGGCCTTATCCTTCAGTTTTTTCCTGACGGATTTCACCGTCAGATCCTCGATCTTTCTCGATGGTCTGACCAATGTGGCGGCGGTAATCATCCCGCTCAATTCATCAACCGCAAAAAGGGTCTTCGCCATGAGGGTTTCCCGAGGGGTACCGGTGTATTCCGCATGTCCCAGAATCGCCCTGATCCAATTCTCGTCAACACCCTTTTCCCTGAGGATCTCGGCACCCTTATACGGATGCTCCTCCTCGGTGGGATACTTTTCATAATCAAAATCATGAAGCAATCCAACAACAGCCCACGCTTCCTCATCTTCACCGAATTTCTTTGCATAGGCTCTCATGGCTGCCTCTACTGCAAGCGCATGTTTAATGAGATTATCCTTTTTTGTATACTCATTCAAGAGTTCCCAGGCTTCCTGTCTGTTCATCTTCATCCTCCAATCCACTTTCATATCCTGAATCTTACACATCTTTATTCATACGGATACAAAAAAAGAGGCTTATAAGAAAGCCTCTTTTTTTATTTTCTTTTATTACGCCGATTTCTTTAATATCTCGAGCGTCTTTTCCCTGTCTTCTACCATTTCCTTTGTGATAACGATCTTATCGACATTTTCAAGAGACGGGGCTTCATACATGATATCAAGCATGACCTCTTCAAACACACTCTTCAGTGCCCTTGCTCCCGTTCCTCTCTTGAGAGCCTTCGCCGCTATCGCCTCGAGTGCATCATCGGAAAACTCTATCTCGATATTATCCATCTCGAGTAGTTTCTGGTACTGCTTGACAACCGAATTCTTCGGTTCGAGCATGATCTTCATCAATGCCACTTCATCAAGATCGCTCAAGGTTGTAGAAACGGGGAATCTTCCAATGAATTCCGGTATGAGTCCAAACTGAATCAGATCATCCGGTGTTACATTGGAAAGGATCTCTCCAAGTCTTCTTTCCTTTTTGGATTCGATCTTGGAACCGAAACCCATAGAAGCGCTTTCTATTCTATGCTTGATGATCTCTTCGAGACCATCAAAAGCACCACCGGCAATAAACAAGATATTGGTTGTGTCTATTTTTATGAAATCCTGATACGGATGCTTTCGGCCACCCTTCGGTGGAACGTTTGCAACGGTGCCTTCAACGATTTTAAGTAAGGCCTGCTGAACACCTTCACCCGAAACGTCTCTCGTTATGGATACATTATGACCTTTTTTACCGATCTTATCCACCTCATCAAGATAGATAATCCCCTTTTCGGCCTTTTCAATGTCGAAATTCGCCGCCCTTATCAGTTTGAGCAGGACATTCTCTACATCCTCTCCAACGTAACCGGCCTCCGTTATAGGGGTTGCGTCTACGATGGCAAACGGAACATCCAGTGCCTTAGCGAGTGTCTTTGCAATCAAAGTCTTACCGCAGCCCGTTGGTCCGATCATCATGATGTTGGATTTTTCAAGCTCTACGCCTTCACTCTTTCCGGCAAAGATCCTTTTATAATGATTGTAAACTGCAACGGCTACCGATCTTTTTGTATGCTCCTGACCTATAACATACTTGTCCATCTCTTTTTTCAACTCAATAGGAGTTGGAAGATCTTCACCGATCTCTTTGAACAGGATTGTTTCATCCTCTGCAAGCGTATCATGATAGAGCTCGATACATTCATTACAGATATACACGTTCGGTCCTGCAAGCAGTCTCTGAACCTGGCTCTCCGGTCTTCCACAAAAAGAACATCTTTTTTCTACTTTCATACTACACAACCTTTCAAATTCTTCACTGATTCTTTTCAATTACCTTGTCGATAATTCCATATTCCTGAGCCTCAACCGGCGTCATCCAGTAGTTTCTGTCCGTGTCTTTCTCGATCTGTTCGATTGGCTTTCCGGTGTGTTTGGAAATGATCTCGTTCAGATGCTGCTTGGTCTTCATCAATTCACGAACCTGGATCTCAACGTCTGTCGCCTGACCCTCTGCACCCCCAAGTGGCTGATGAATCATGATCTTTGAATTTGGAAGTGAATATCTCTTGCCCGCTTCTCCCGCCATCAGGAGGAAGGCACCCATCGATGCGGCAAGCCCCACACAGATGGTGGAAACCTGTGGCTTGATGTACTGCATGGTGTCATAGATGGCCATCCCCGCAGAAACCGATCCGCCAGGACTGTTGACGTAAACACTGATATCCTTGTCCGGATCCTGTGCTTCAAGGAACAAGAGCTGAGCAACCACTATATTGGAAACGTTGTCATCTATCGCCGTTCCAAGGAAAATGATTCTGTCTTTTAAAAGCCTCGAATAAATATCATAAGCCCTTTCATATCTTCCCGTTGTTTCTATAACCGTTGGTATAATCTGGTTTGTAAAATCCATTTTTCACCTCTGAATATACTTTTTAGTCTTCCTTTTCCGCTTCTTTCTTTTCAACTGCCTCAGTCGCTCTTTCTACCTCGGCTATAATCTGATCTACCTGATCTTCCGCATCCTGTTCCTGTTCTTTCGTAGGAAGTTCCTTTTCCACGATGGTACATTTATCCATAAGGTATTCGGCTACCTTGTCATGAACAAGCGCCTCTTCGATTCTTGGTTTCATGGAAGCGTTCTTCATCACAAAACCCTCCGCCTGTTCCGCCGTCATCCCCCATGTGGGTGCAATTCGTGCGATATAATCCTTAAGATCCTCATCTTCTACCTTTAATTCCGCATCCCTGAAGATCTTCTGAACGGCATACATCTCCGTCAGTTTATCCTTGTTTGCCTTTTCCACCTCTTCAAGGAAATCCTCTTCTGAATCAAATTTCTCCAGTTCCTGTTCGTATGTCTTCTCTTCCTTCATACCGGCAATAGAATTGTCCACGATCTCCTTCAGCGTCTCCTCTGAGATTTCAAGTTCACTGTCGAGGGCAAGCCCACTGATGATCTGTCCCTTGATGGCGTTCTTTGCCGTCTCATCAAAAGCCTCTTTTGCTTCCTGACGTATTGCCGCTTTCAATTCTTCTATCGTATCCCCTTCAACTTCCTTGACTTCCTTTGCAAAGTCATCGTTGAATTCAGGCATTACTCTGTTGTAAACTTCCTCAACCTTCATCTTGTAGACGTATTTGAGGTCCTGACCGGATTTGTTACCGTCCGCATCCGCCGAAAACTCCTTCGTATATTCCTTTTCTTCTCCAGCCTTCATACCAAGACTGTTAACGATGATATCTCTCTTGTCATCCTCAAAGACTTCGTATTCCCTGGCATCCTGGTTGTAGAGTTCTTTACCGTCTTCGTTGTAAACGGCATAGGCGAGTGTGATACTGTTGCCGTATTCCACTTCCCCCTCTTTCGGTTCGAGAATCGCATACTCATCCTGAAGCTGTTTGAGTCTTTCCGTCTCCATCTCTGAGATATTTTCTTCATTCGGAATAAATTTTTCAACGGTGATATCCGCAAAGTCTGGAAGAACGATCTCCGGTTTACAGTGAACAGTGATCTTAACTGTCACATCTCCCTCTTCTCCATACTGAACATCTTCGATTGAAGGCATCATGATCGTTTCCTTTTCTTTCATGAGTCCATCGATATCTCTCTTAAGCAATTCCTCAAGCGCATAGGCCTTCAACGATTCTTCTCCAAGCATCTTCTTTAAGAGATTCTTGGGTGCCTTTCCCTTTCTGAATCCTGGAATCTGGTAATTCTGTCCAGCCTTTTTTAATTCCGAATCAATAAATGGCTGAAATTCTTCCTTCGTGTACACTACCTGTAATTTTTCTAAATTCTTATCTTTTGAAATCAGTTCCTGTTTCAAGAGTAACCCTCCTCAGATTTATCAATATAAATTATATCATGTTTACCGAATTCTTCTCAGTAATACAACAAAACCGGCTCAAGACAAGCCGGTTTGCTGAACAATATGGAGGCAACGGTCGGATTTGAACCGACGAATAGAGATTTTGCAGACCTCTGCCTTAGACCCCTTGGCAACGTTGCCAAACGAATGGTATTATACCAGATGTTTCAACATATTTCAAGGGGATATGTGAAGATTTCTTAAACTTTTTTGAGTTTGCCTTTATGAAGGAAAATATTTGGTATAATTGAAAAAACTTGGAGGTGCGATTTGCCGGAAAACGAAAAAAATACAGATCAGGATCAGAAAAAGAAACCAGGCGGCGGTAACTCAGGCGGCCGAAAGCCGCAATCAAACAATAAACCGTCAAGAAAACCGAGGAATAACAAACCAAGAACGGACAAGCCGAAGAATAACAATCAGAAACCTGTTGACAGTACAGGAACGGAACAACAAAAAAATAATACCCCCAAAGACAGAAGACAACCGGAAAATAAATCAAGCAATGAGAAACAGAGCAAAGAGAATAGAGAAAACAAGAATGGCAATCCAAAAAGCAGACCGAGAAAGCATGGACCAAGGAAGCAATCGAATAAATCCAGGGAAAAGAAGCCAAACAAGAAAACCGAGGATAATTTTGCGTTACTCTCGTCGCCTGTTGAAGTAGAAACGTGGACAATAGACGAAATCGACAGGTATATTACCGCGGTAAAGGGCGCCTTTGAAAAGATACCTGAACGGGAAGATCACAAGATTGATCTCAGAGACATATGGATCAACAGCTCACTTCCGGCTGATCTTATTCTTGAAATCATCAGGGATCATTACGAAAAGATAGGCATCGAAAGAGGCCATCTGATGTTGGATGATAAAAAGGTATTTGAAAACATAAAGGCACCAGAACCGGTCGAGCAATCCGAAAATGATGAAAATGACCTGGAAGATGAAGGCCCACTTTCCGAAAATACTTTAGAAACTTGATTTTTAAGGCATTTTATGATACAATGCGAATTGTATTTACCCTTTACCGGTACTCAGGATTGAGCCTCCTGCAATCTGGTTTTGGGCGTATAATTTGGAGGTGTTAAAAAATGGCTCTCGATTTTGATAAGAAACAGATGATCATTGAGGAGTATCAGATCAATGACAAGGACACAGGTTCGGTAGAAGTACAGGTTGCAATGCTCACAGCAAGGATCAGACAGCTGACAGACCATCTTAAGAGGCATCCTAAGGATTTCCACACAAGGAGAGGACTTCTTAAGCTCGTTGGAAGAAGAAAGAGATTACTTAAGTATCTCAGAACCAACAGGCCTACCGTTTACAAGGAAATGATCGATAAACTTGGTATAAGAAGGTAATGATCGCTTGGAGAACAAGCGCTTTAGGAGTTTGTCCTGAACTCCATACCTGAGAAATGAGTGATTTAGGAGTTTTCAAACGAGACTCCATACCAATTTTAAGAGATGAAAGGGCGGAATTTTTTCCGCCCTTTTTCATTTGTATCCTTTTCCAGGTCTGATTGTCATGCAGACAGACAAGACCGATTGTATGCACAAAAGCGGAATAACCTCTTTCTCCCAGTCTTATGGAATTCATCACGTGATATAATCCAGGTTGAGATCAGAATAATGAGATCATAAAAGTTTCGATCGATTATCGACTATCTGTATTTACAGAATTCCGAATAAAAACCGGAGGTAAAACATGAAAAAAATATTCCTGGTGACGATATTCATCCTGCTGTGTCCCTTCCTTTTTGCTGTAAAAATAACCTTCATCACCTCTGCTGATGCAAGTCAGGTCAGCATCATCGGAGATTTTACCGGCTTTAAGACCGAGTCGATGGAACCGGTCGGCGGACTCTGGAAATATTCGACAGAGCTCGTAGAGGGAAGTTATCTCTACAAATACGAAATAGACGGAATCAGCTCTCTTGATTTTAAAAATACGGAGATTGCCGTTCACGAAGGACAGGTATACAACATAAGAGAAATCCCCGCCTTTTCAGCAGCCAAAACCGGTGATACAAAAATAGGCAAAATTTACTTTGAAGAGACAAGGGAATATATCAACCCGGTAGAACCCGGAGAGATTTATCTCACGATAGGGTTTTCCGAAGGGGATGTAGAAGATGTAGAACTCCAGTCAAACGCGATAGAAATCACTAAGGAAAAATTCACCCTGTCAAAGGTGGATTATTTCCAATTTCACGTAAAAACTTCGGCTTCGATACTCAAATACAGATTTCTCATCAAAGACGGTGAAGAATTCCTGTATGGTTTCAACGGAGGAGAAGCATTCAGCGCCTTTAACTTCGATCAACCTTTAATCGCCTATATGAACATTCCGGACTGGGCAAGGGGGGCAACCATCTATCAGATCTTTCCCGACAGATTCAGAAATTCGGATACAAGCCTTGATCTACCCTATAAACCGGACTGGTATAGTACGCCGACGAGTCTGAATCTCGGTACGGCTCATTATGGCGGAGACCTTAGGGGAATCACAGATTCAGTCGGATATCTCAAGGCCCTCAACGTGGATGTTGTCTACCTCAATCCGATCTTTGAGGCGGACTCCACACACAAATACAACACAACGGATTATCTCAGAATAGATCCTGCATTCGGAACAGAAGAAGACTTCGTTACGACGGTTGATACCCTCCATGCAAACGATATCCGTGTCATCCTCGACGGCGTCTTCAATCACACCGGAACACAGTTCTTCGCCATGCGGGAGAATTTCATAAAGCAGGAAAAATCGGCTTTTCTCGACTGGTATTACATCAGTAAATTTCCCATAGAGGAAACGGCAGACAGTTACAGAACCTGGCAGGGATACGCATCACTTCCGAAACTCAACACGGACAAGGCCGAAGTGAGGGCGTATATCGCGGAAGTCATCGGAAAATGGATGAAACACGGTATAGACGGATGGAGACTGGATACGGCCGATCAGTTTCCGATGAGATTCCTCTCCGACTTCCTCTATCCGGCAGTCAGAAGCATAAAAGCCGATGCGATGGTGATTGGAGAATACTGGGAAGATGCCGAAGAATATTTTAAAACGGGTTGCATGAATTCCGTCATGAATTACCTCTTCAGAGATGCGGCTCTCACCTACACAAGCGGCGGAAGCTCCAGGGCGTTTGAAAACGCGGTAAACGATTACCTTTACAAGTATCCACCACAGATCGCCGACGGACTCTGGAACATGCTCGGTTCACATGATACCCCACGATTCTTTACCCTGCTGAATGAAGATGTAGAGGATGCCAGGCTTGCCATCCTCCTTCAGATGACGTTCAAAGGCTCACCCGTCATCTATTACGGAGATGAACTCGGCCTCGCAGGAGACGGCGATCCCTTCTGTAGACAGCCTTACCCGTGGGAAGATCAGAGTCAGTGGAACATGGAACTCACCAACCTTTACAAAACACTGCTCGCCATCCGGACAGAAAGTGAAGCCCTCAAAAGGGGAACACTCAGATTTATTGTGGATAAGGCCGGTGTATTGGGGTTCGAAAGGGAATACGGGAACGAAAAAATCATCGTTCTCGCCAATTCTCGTTCAAAGGCCTTTAAAATAAAATATGAACTGGATGCTGAATACGAAAACCTCGTAGACGGAGAGCGTGTTGATTATGTCGAAAGCGTAGAGGGAAAGGCTTTCATGATTCTCAGAAGGAAAGATTAACAGTGGTGAAAGAGATTGATAGCTCCCTGTATAGCAGACTGGACTAGAAAAAAGGCGGGTTATTAAACCCGCCTTTTTTCACATTACATCACTATTTCAAGATCTACAATTCTTTTTACTTGACAACTTCCCAGTTTTCATCAATAGTCGCATCGATGACTTTGTTTTCAAGCAGATAATCCCCCATCAGCTCGGAGACTTCCATCATGATATCCTTCACAACTGGTTTTCCCTGGAACATGAAGTAGCCACCACCACCACCGGCACGGTAGTTGTTGAGAACGATCTGATACGTTCCATCCATATCGAGGGGTTCCCCATGATAATCCAATTTTGTGATCCTTTCCCCTTCAGGTTTTGAAACATCAATAACGTAATCTATTCCTTCCCACATATCATAATTATAATGACGCGGCTTTGGTTCGACCCATTTCTTTGAAACATCAATCTCACCATCTTCGTCCAGCGTAAAGTAGGTTGCTGTCAGTTCAAGCGCATCCTTGATATCCTGGCCACTTACTTCAATGACCTTTAACGTATTCGCGTAAATATACACGCCGTTGATGTCTCTTAACGTAACAGGACCGTCTTTCCATCCTTTGATATCGTTGCTGAACAGAGCACTGGAGGAAATATCCGCACCGGAATATTCCATCTGAACCTTGTTGATATATTCAATCAGTGGATCATCCCCGAGTCTGACGACAAGCGGGTCTTCTACATAAAACTCGCCTTTGGCCGTTCCAACCGGTGTATCCAACCAGGCCTGAACCTTATCCTCATAAGACTGTACCAGATTGATGATTTCCTCATCCGCTTCAACGCCACTGGTTGAGATGAGTTCTACGGACTTGGCGGTAATCAGCCAGTCTCCACTGCCGTTGTCAAGTGTGATATCTATCTTTCCAACGGCTTTTCCCCAGTTTGAAGGCATGGTAACCGGTACGCCAAGGACAAAAGCCGCAATAGAACGATGTTGATGTCCCGTCAGAAGAACGTCTATTCCCTCGACTTCTTCAAGCAGCTGATAGCCCTGATTTTCACCGGTTAAATCTTCAGTGGGTTCTCCTGTTTTCGGATCTCTTTCCAATCCACCGTGATAAGCGACAATAACAACATCGGCACCCTCTTCTTCACGCAGCAGTTTCACATAATACTTAGCCGCTTCAACCGGATCGCCGAAATCTACGGCCGCTATGTTCTTGGTATCTTCCCAATTGGGGATATAATCCGTCGTCAGTCCAAGAACGGCAACTTTGACACCCTCCACATCGTAAATTGCATAGGGTTTGTAATACGGGGAAGAAGTAAATCTTCTGACGACATTGGCGCTGAGGAACGGAAATTCCGCTTCAGATTCAGCCTTGTCCAATAAACCCAGTCCATAGTTAAATTCATGATTTCCTATGACCGTACAGTCAAAGTCCATCGCATTCATCGCAAGAATCATCGGATCGACCGGTTCATTGTCGATCTTGGCATGATAATACTCTAATGGGGTTCCCTGAATAAAGTCACCTGAGTCAATCGCCAGTACATTGTCATTTTCAGCTCTGAGAGTCTTCAAAATAGTCGATACCTTTGCAAGCCCAACATTAGCCGGTTTGTTCGAAGCATAATCAATCGGGAAGACATTTCCATGCAAATCACTCGTATGCATGATAGTCAGATTAACAGTGGCTCCAAAGGTCATAACACCGAGTAACAGGACTAAAATCAAAATCAAGAGTTTTTTCATACGTATCCCTCCGTAAATTTAGGTAATACAGATTATAACATGTTTTTTCAAAAAATAAGAACGTATTAATCGAATACTATAAAGAAAAGCCCGTCGGCCAGCTGTTCCTGACACAGTTTTTCCATGTCTCGTCGATATAGGCATGTGTTAGTTCCTGCTCGATGAGATGATAATAATAGGCACCTTTATCGGTCAGTCGATAAGAACGGGAATGTTCCCTCTTCAATAAACCGGCCATTGAAAAAAACCCCAACCAGAATCCAAAAGTCGATTGAAGGGAGGCGTTGAAAATATCATCAAAAACAGCCTCGTCCAATCTGCGTTCATAGCAGCTCCAAAACAACCAGTAGACCATTCTGGAACGCTTTGAAAAATTAAGGGTCAAGGCAGCGGGTAAGTGTCCGCCTTCGAGTGTCCGGCAATATTCCTCTACGGAAAAGGTGTTGATGAATAACTTCTCCATCGTCAGGGAAACCGCACTGGGACCGAGACCGATAAAAAAATCCCGTGTGACTGAAGAATATTTTTCCGTATCCGGCCTTTTAAAAGTCCAGACCGAATTCCTTTCATAACCCAGAGTGTTTGCCGTTTCAATGAGGGTATTGAGAAGTTTCTTCTTCATCCGCTTATTCACAGGGGGGTATTTGAGCTCCGCGTAGGAAAAATCGATAAAGGGATAAGTGGATATCTGTGTGGCTCCCGCATCAACCGCCATTCTGAAATCATTCGCCAGCATCTCCGGTGTCTGTCCCGGAATACCAAAGATCAGGTCGATGTCCGTTGTTTTAAAGAGGGGTTCCCCATTTTGCGCAAGAATCCCAAGCGTCTTGAAATAATTCCGTTCACTGTTCCGGCCGAGATTTTTCAACAGCCTTTCATCGAAAGACTGAATACCAACACTCACCTTTGTAAAGCGACAGGGATCAGAACCCGTCAGATGAGACAGGATCTCCGGGGTAAGATTCTCAGGATGAAGCTCTATGGCAAACGACCCCTTGAAATGAAATAACTCAACGATTCTTTGATTGATCCCCATGAGTTCCTCGGCTATCAACGCCGGTGTGCCGCCGCCATAATAAACCGATGTCACCTCATCAATCGAATATCTTTGTTTTACTAGTTCAAGCTCCTTCATCAGGGCCTGAACATATCTTTCAGCGAGCACCTTGTCATAGCGAATCTTATAATAGGGACAGAAATCACACAACTTGAGGCAAAACGGAACATGGATATAAAGTCCCGCTTTTTTCAGATGATATTGCCGATTTTTCTCTTCCTTTTCATCAAAGGGGAAAAACGTATAAGCCTTGCTTTTCCCGTCCAAGATGGTTCTCATGATGTTTAAGAGCATAGATAACCTCGCATTATTTATTCAATGTTCCTCCTAAATTCCACTTTCTATTCTAATTCAAGACAGAATAAGTATTACCCGACTTCTCATCTTTTTTCAAACAAATAGCTTGTACCAGTGATATATCGTTCTTTGAACACGCTGGCTTTCACACGGTTACGAATTTCAGGTTTACTGTTCAAACAACATTCAAAACTATTTTAATTCAACATGTACTAATTTTGGCATTGGTCATTTGCCTTTATGCTGCAAAATTATATCATGATTAAAATCATCGGAACTCCGGAGGTTTTAGATGAACTCAAAGGAATTCACTACCTTTTCCAGATGAAACCATGTACCTGTTTACTCAACCAAATGAATAAATCGGTCTCAATTTGCTCATTAGAAGTGTTGATTACTACACCAATCACTTCACCAAAAAGGAATCCAAACACGACACCAAAATGGGTACCTTATATAAGAAAAGACAAGACGAGATAAAGACAAAACAAGATATTCCTCCTCATCTTTTTTGAATTTGAAACTGCCCTTCAGTTTTCCCATTTTCTTTTTAAGCACATTCAATCCACACACCCGTGAAGGGTGTGACGATTTTGGAGTTGTTTATCAAAACCTTTTAATGATTTCAATCCGCACACCCGTGAAGGGTGTGACTATAGGTAAGATAGGACAATTCTATATCTTACATATTTCAATCCGCACACCCGTGAAGGGTGTGACCTCTTTCTGACATAACAGTGT
>ERZ795057.1235-NODE-1235-length-22809-cov-3.729850_pt1 | contig 22809 bp, 19 predicted proteins | sample MGYA00375141_ERZ795057 | MGnify/ENA primary metagenome ERZ795057 (study PRJEB30186, sample SAMN05720163) | activated sludge metagenome | isolation source: Anaerobic digester | place: Hong Kong | collected 2015-01-26 ... | reverse complement strand
CTTCCGAAGGTACAAATAAATATACTTGCTCTTTAATCAATCGAGTTCCCTCCACATACCGGACACCAACATAATAATCGATGTCATTTTTATAATCAAATTCTAAATAGGTATAACTACCCAGATTATTAGATCTCAGAAATAAATTTTCGGTACCGACTTCATTTATATAATTGAATTCATCAACACTGAGGACTCCTGAATGATTACTCAAAACACCCTCTGATGCAATTTCCATTTTTGTGCTACCAAGCGTATCTAAATCATTGATAAAGAATGAACCATTTTCGAAACTTTCTATAAAATCAAATTTCGCCTCGTTCAAATATTTAAAAGTGACATCAATTGGATAATCCTTTCCCGATTCTAAATCAAGATTGTAGCTTTCCCTACCGTAAAAAGGGTATTCGACTGTACTATTTTTATAGCCTGAAGGATGGATAGAGGCCCCAACCACGATATTCATCTGTGTTCCCGATACGATAACGGGTATACGAGCTGGCAATGGATACACCCCCAGTGAAACCCCATCAGCGAAAACAAAGACTTCATTGATCTCTTCTGATGCTACCCCTTGTAAATCTATATTGGTAGAAAGCTTTACATCATCAATGATAAGATATGCCGGAACGATACTCTCATTGTCGGTCAGACTACAGCCTGAAAATGTAAATATGGCCACCCCTAAGCTAAGGCTCACCAAAATTGATAAAAAATATTTTCGTTTGCTCATGTTTATTTTAATTGTATTTATCTAGAAATGCTTGATTTATTTTCTCTATTTGCTCTGCTAACCGAAGTGCTTCATAACCGTTTCTTCCACTCACTTTAGTGGGTTTATCATTAATTATTGATTCGTAAAAATCAGATAATTCTTCTACGATGGCGTTATTTTGAGTGACTTTAGGACTTTCCAGTAGCAATTTTTTCTTTCCTTTAGGAGAATCAATTATTAAGCCCTCTTCACCATCTGCGGCATTTTCCATTTTGATAATTTGCGACTCTTTTTCTAAAAAATCAATACTCACATAGGAATCTTCACTAAAAACTCGGAGTTTTCTCATGTTTTTCATACTCATCCGAGAGGCCGTCAGATTGGCGACACATCCATTTTCGAATGTAATGCGGGCATTACAAATATCCGGTGTATTGCTTAGTATTGATACGGCATTGGAGTGTACCTCAGCGACTGGACTTCTTACGAGTGACAATACCAGATCAAGGTCATGAATCATCAAATCTAATACCACAGACACGTCGGTTCCTCTGGGGTTATAAATTGCGAGTCGGTGACCTTCTATAAATTTTGGATTGGCAAATCTGTCTTGAGTCGCCAGAAAGGCCGGATTGTATCTTTCTACGTGACCAACTTGAATTTTCAGACCTTTAGATTCGGCATTGATGCAGAGTGATAATGCTTCATGTGTATTATTGGTTATTGGTTTTTCAATGAATACATGCTTACCTGCCGCTATGGCTTCTGATGCTAGAGAGGCATGAGTATTCGTAGGCGTCACAATATCTATGGCATCGACTAGGGAGAGCAGTTCCTCGTAACTTTCAAAAAATTGAACCTCATTCTCTTGGGCTATTTTTTTGCCATTCACCACATCAAGGTCAGATATACCCACTATTTCGAATTCCGTATTTTTGAGACATTTTAAGTGAATTTTTCCCAAATGTCCCAGTCCTACCAATCCAATTTTAATCATTTGTTCAGCTTAACGTGTTATAGGCAAGCCCGAGAATAGTAATAATAACTATTAAGACAACTGCCATTAATAAAGAAAAACGAATAGACTTAACAAATGTGTAAATTTCATCCTTATATTTTGGATAACGAGGAATTATTTCTGATTCCAGCTTTTCGGTAGATATAATATGTTGTAGTTGAAACTCGACATTGGCATTGACTAATTTTTTATAGACTTTAATGATTTTAATTCTGAAATAAAAATTCATAAAAATCAATGCTGCAACCAACCCAATAACCAGCGAACTGATAAGCTTCATTTATTATAATAAGTATTCGTTTCTAAAATCTTTAATACACGGCAAAAATAATAATTTAAAGTGTGACCCTAGTTGATTTAGCCGACTAATGGAGCAATTCATTTTGGGTTCTTTTGGTAAATATGATGATTCGTTCACACTTCATGGGATGATATCATTGTCACTAAGCCTATGTATATTCCTTAAATTATTAAATATCACATGATAATGATATGCTTCATAAGATAGAATTGACTATCTTGTCACCTTAATCACGCTGTAATCACTAATATCAAAACTATTAACGTGACGGACTACTTAAATAATGAAAGACTAGAATTATTTCGGACCTATACAGACGAACGACTACACAATATTCTAAATCAAAGCAATTTCTATGATAAATTTGACCAACAAATCGCTCAACGAATCTTAAGTGAGCGGTCAGGTGAAGTATTTACTGAAGTGGATAGCCGGGTAGATCAGGTTATTAACTTAAATACGGTTGACCAAAATAAAATTAATCAACTAGCTCTAGCTGAACTGCGTCGGGGCATCAACCCGAAGACAATTTTAGACAGTTTTTTAAATAAAGGAGTTGAAGAATCAGAAGCTTTAAGCATTATCTATAATAATAGTTTGAAGCTTGATTTTAGCAATGAGTATGATTCTAAAAACACAAAGTATTGGTCTTGGGCTTCATTTTTCATAGTCATAAGTTTACTTTTTGTTCTATTCTCTTTAAAATAACAACTATATGAACGAAATACTCGATGATCAATTAACCTTTCGTGGGACCCCTACATTAAATGATATTGATAACGTAGTCTCGCTAAAAAAATCCATAGCACTTGATAATTTTCAAATAAAATGGGCATTCAATACAATGGTCATTGTAACGATATTAAAGGGAATCGCTTCTATTGTTGAAATAGCGTCAATAAAGAAAGAAGAAATGGAATTTTTCTATGATATGTCATGGATATACTATACTATTGGCATCATATTAACACTTTATATTGCTGGTATTCTGTTGTATTTTTACGATCAGTTGGCCGGAATTATTTTCTATCTTACAGTTTTCGTTTTAGTGGAATTAATTATCATCTATGGTGACCCCACATTAATATTGAGAGGTATGCTGACCAGAGTGATTGTCATCATATTTTTGGCTAGAGGAATATCATCTGCCTATAGTATGAAGAAAAATATATCTTTAATGAATTTTTACCAAATAAGAAATTAGTACTGTGATTGAAGCGACTTGAAGAATTAGATTTTTAAAAATTATATCATATTCTTCCAAAAAAATAATTGTGATCATTAAAAAACTACATTTAGCTTCTCCAAGTTACTTCAACCTTACAAAATTGTGTATGAAATCATAAAAACTAATATTGCTGCACCTAACGTAATGCCTTTAATGAGGTCTAAAAAGTGATTTCAAGTTCTGCATATTATTATGCATCTTAATTTTGTATATTGCAAATATAAACAATTAAATTTATCGATAAAATAGAAATTAATAATAGGTTAATCGATTTTACCAATGAACATTCAACAACTCGAGTATATCATCGCCATCGCAAAGCTTAGAAATTTCGGTCAAGCCGCCGAAACCTGCTTCGTAACACAATCGACACTGAGTACAATGGTTGCAAAATTTGAGCAAGAAATAGGCATTCAAATTTTTGACCGAAAGACTAAACCTGTCTCAATTACTTTTGAAGGCGAAAGTATAATCTCCTTTCTTGAGGTCATTCTTAAGGATATTGACAATCTAAATCATCATGTATCCTATCTCAAAGGGGAATATCAGGGCAATTTTAAAATTGCAGTAATACCTACCATATCAGGGTATCTCTTTCCACTAATTATAGACGAATTTATAAAGAAATTCCCCTCCATTCAAATTGAAATTAGTGAATTGACCACGGAAAAAATCATTGAAAAACTAGAAGATAGAACTCTAGATGTTGGCATCTTGTCATTACCGATAAACAACGAACTATTCTTAGAATATCCTATCTATACAGAACAATTTGTACTTTACGACATGCAAAAAGACAACAAAAATGGTAAAATAAAAATCGATGATATTAAAACCTCCAATATATGGCTTCTAGAGGAAGGTCACTGTCTTCGAAATCAATTTATTAATCTATGCGATCTTGATACTATAAACTGTGGTGGATATAAAAACCTCGAGTACAAGGCTGGCTCACTTGAAACACTTATAAAAATGGTAAAAACTAATAGGGGTTCTACCCTACTCCCTTACCTTGCCAAATACGATTTGTCAGAAACCGACCAATCGAGAATCAATTTATTCGAAGAGCCTGTGCCTGTAAGAAAAATTGGATGTGTCGTACACCGACATTTTTCTAAAAACACGATTCTCAGCAAACTGATAAAAATTATTGAGAAGAAGGTTTCCCCATTATTGGGAAATATTCCCGAGCAACTACTTGAGCTACCTCCGAATAATGTGTTTGATAAAAATTGATCACCCATAATATTTATTACATCAGAATAGAAAGCATTATTTTTGTCTCCATAAATTATAAGAAGATACCTTAATTTACCTGTCACGACGAGAGGATGAGTTTTGGTAAAATCGGAGATATGATAAAATCTTTTTTTAGAAAAAACAGACCATTTCTCATTGCCGGGCCATGCAGTGTGGAAAACCGAGATCAACTAATCAGTACAGCACAACTGTTGAAGGATTTCGGAAAAGTAGACCTATTGAGAGGCGGTATATGGAAGCCGAGAACCCGACCTGGTGCTTTTGAGGGTATTGGTGAAGTAGGACTAGATTGGATGATTGAAGCTCGGCAGCTCACCGGCTTGCCACTCGCGGTTGAAGTTGCTAAAACTGAACACGTCGAAATTAGTCTAAAAAAAGGCATTGATGTTCTTTGGATTGGAGCTAGGACAACCGTAAATCCTTTTGCGGTTCAAGAAATTGCAGAATCATTAATCGGTGTTGACATTCCCGTCATGGTAAAAAATCCAGTCAATCCAGATATAGCGCTTTGGTTTGGAGCAGTAGAAAGATTACAAAAAGTCGGGATTAAAGACATTGCGGCTATTCACCGCGGATTTTATTTTTATGGTGAGAAAATCTACCGCAATCGACCGCAATGGCAGATTGCACTAGATTTTAAAGAAGCGATGCCAGATTTTCCTTTGATTACCGACCCTTCGCATATATGTGGCAAAAGAAGCAATTTAAAAAATGTCGCTCAAAAAGCTCTAGATTTAAATTTTGATGGATTGATGATTGAGTCTCACTACCAACCAGATATAGCCTTAAGTGATGCTGCTCAGCAAGTAACACCAGCTGACTATTCTCAATTAATTGAATCATTGACCATTAGAAATAATCCGGTAGATGCGGAGAACATCTCTCCTGAGCTTGATAAACTGCGTGATCAGATAGACATTCTTGATGACGAGATCATCAACCTCTTGTCCTCTAGGATGGACATAGCACGTTCCATTGGCAAAGTTAAAAACCATAAAAATCTGACCATCCTCCAACGTGAAAGGTGGGCGGAAATATATAATAAGTACTTAAGGAGAGCAACGGAACTCGGCATTTCTGAAGACTTTATCAATCAAATAATTAAAGCGATTCACTTAGAGAGTATCGAACAACAAGAGAAAATCATGTCGGAAAATAAATTGGATACTCGCTATCCAGAATAGAAGCACGTCAATCTCTAAACATATATTTCTTAATTTTGTATAGAATATGATGAAGACACCGGAAAACATATTAAAATCAACTGGAATAAAATCAACGATAGTTCGGAAGAAAATACTAGACTCCTTTATATCTAATGGCGTTGCCATTTCTAATCAGGATCTGGAGAATAATTTACCGGATTTAGACAGAGTAACCGTATACAGGACATTGCTGACATTTGAGGAAAAAGGTATAATTCATAAGGTCAATGACGGTACAGGTAGCGTGAAGTATGCCATGTGTCATTCCGACTGTTCTGAGCATCATCATCAGGACGAGCACATACATTTTCACTGTACGCAATGCGACCATACCATTTGTCTCGACGATACCGAAGTTCCTTCTATTTCTCTACCTGATGGGTATAAAATGGAATCTTGTGATATAATCATAAAAGGAATATGCAAGAATTGTCATTAATGGATATAAAGTCAATATTAGAGCAGGTCAAAGACCCTGAAATACCCGTTCTTTCTATTATTGACATGGGTGTGGTAAGACATATTAATATCATTGATAGTAACAATATTGAGATAACGATTACCCCAACCTATACCGGATGTCCGGCGATGGACATGATATCAGTAGCAATAAAATCGGTACTTATTGATCATGGTTTTAGAAATGTTGAAGTTAAACAAATATTACAACCTGCATGGACGACAGATTGGATTACTGAAAAAGGAAGGTCAGCATTGAAAGAATACGGGATTGCTCCACCTGTAACAGCTGCCAGCAAATGGGAATTGATGGGAGATGAACAAATCGCCATCCCCTGCCCTCGGTGCAACTCAGAAAATACCGAAATGATTTCATTTCACGGGAGTACAGCCTGCAAATCTATGTATCGATGCAAGGACTGTCTCGAACCCTTTGATTATTTTAAATGTCACTAAAAAGCAGATATGGAAGAATTAATTTTTGAAGTTAACGAAAACGTCGCCACTATCACTCTTAATCGACCAGACAAATACAACAGTATCAATAAAAACCTAGCTTTCGGCATTCAATCTTCGCTCGATCAATGCGAGAATGACGAAAACATCAGATGTATTGTGATTACTGGAAAGGGTAAAGCTTTCTGTGCAGGTCAGGATCTTGCCGAGGTTGTAGCTGCTGATTCTCTATCACTATCTTCGATTGTAGAGACCTATTACAATCCCATTATTACTAAAATAAGAAACATCAAAAAACCGGTCATCGCAGCGGTGAATGGTGTGGCAGCCGGAGCAGGTGCCAATATTGCCTTGGCATGTGACATAGTGATTGCCCATGAAAATGCAAGTTTTATACAAGCCCTCAGTAAAATTGGATTGATTCCAGATAGTGCAGGCACTTACATTCTTCCTCGACTTATCGGATTCCAAAGAGCTTCCGCACTCATTATGACAGGTGATAAAGTCAGTGCCGCAGAAGCTTTTCAAATGGGAATGATATATAAAATGTATGACGAAAATACATTTGAAAATAGTTATAAATCTTTAGCTCTCACTCTTTCTAAAATGCCTACTTATGCCTTGGGATTGAGCAAAATGGCGCTTAACAAAAGTATGAATAATACTCTTGAAAGTCAATTGTCACTAGAGCATGAATATCAAACCTTAGCTGGCAATTCTTATGATTACAATGAAGGAGTACAAGCTTTTATAGAAAAAAGGAAAGCCGAATTTAAAGGGAAATAAAAAGGGGATCAATGACCCCCTTTTTCAATATTTCTTGATAAAAGTTTATCTATTTATTATATATCTGACTGACAAAGCACCGTAATCCGCACCAAATCGATCTCCAAATCCATCTCCGCCAGTAATTCTAAAGGTAGGTACCCAATCTGCTGAAATACTGACTGGTGCATCAGCAAACGTATATTCTAATCCAAGGTAACCCGAAGCAACTATAGTTGTAGAACCACCATCTGTAAGGTCATGTCCAGTGTCAAAAGAGTAAAAGTTAACACCTGCGCCTACTCCATAATACCATTTCAATCCAGATGTACTACCCAGCTGATTATGAATCTGATATGCAGCATTGATACCAAAATAAGAAGAATAGACATAACTTCTAAAGGCTCCATAAAGTTCAATGGCATTCCTTTCATTCTGAAAAAATTTGTAAGACAATGCCCATGGACTACCCAATCTAAGACCTACGGCCGATTTATAATCTTGTGCATTAACGGAAGTACTCATTGCAAATGCAAAAAGAAGAAAAGAAATTGTAATTAATTTTTTCATGTTTCGAATTTTTTGATAAAAATAAAATTTATTTTTTATTTTTCACCACTTCATTAAAATTTTCCAAAACTTTATTTCCAATCTTCTGAGCCATTGCAAGTTTATCATCTTCCGACTTGTCGAGATTAAATGCCAATAAAAACAAATAATTATTGCCAAGTCTCCAGTGATATTTTGATAATTCAGAGCTATAAGCACCACCATCGCCCAATGCTTTCCAAGGCTTGTATTTGTAAAGTTCATTGGTGGTTGTGTAGTCCTGTTCGCCATCGGTGATTTTAGCATTGACAAATTGAGAGACCCATTCTGGAAATTCATCATGAACAGGATTGGTCATGACTTGCAATAAAATACCAGCGTTGCCAAGATCCTCATCATCATACTTGAAAAAGCAGGCTTTAGCATTGGGCATGTGACTATCAGAACCATCTTTTACTTGAATCTGACTCTCATTAACACCTAACACACCTGCTAGCCAGCTAGTGTTCAATAAAGAGCAAGCATCAGGTACAAATAATCCTTGTCCGTCCATGTATCCACCATTAACCGCATATCCACCAACCTCAAGAGGAGCCTTACTTGGCTGATTTTTAGTTTGTGATTCCATCTTACTGGATGTTTCGACATTGGGAGAAATCAAAGAAGCGTCCCTTTCTTCCCTAGAAGACGATGGTATTGTTTCTCTATCTTTCATCGATTCAGATTGTGTTTGATTCGACATACTTGTTTCACTTGTCATATTATCCTGAGCAACTTCCGTGTTTTCCACAGGTTTTTCAGATGTGGCAACAGAATCATTTTTACAAGAATAGACAAATACAACACTGAATAAGATGACTAAAGTACTTAGAGCTTTCATTAATAATTTATTTAAAGAGATTTCAATTAAAGTATAAATTTCGAATTGGCTGTCAAAGGTAAATATTAATTAAATGGTACAAAAAACTCCGCCTTTGATTTATATTATCATTAACAAGGCAAAATTTTCCTATTCACTTAATCCTTTTAAAATATCGTTGATAATGATATATCCGTGATCCCTTGTATTTTCTATAAATAATTTGCTAGTGTGCATGCCTGCCAATATCACTCCACAGAGGTACATTCCGCTTCGACTGCATTCCATGCTATCGATATTGTAAAAAGGAGTATGATATTCATCATTTCCAATGGAAATCCCTAATTTTTCAAAAAATTGATAATCTGGCTTATAGCCTGTCATCGCAAGGACATAATCATTGTCAAGTTCGACAATTCTCTCTGGAGTCTTAATCACGACCTTCGCAGGATTGATTTCAATCAACTCACTGTTAAAAAACACCTTGATACTGCCCTCTGATATACGGTTTTCAATATTCGGAAGAATCCAATATTTCACTTTTTGATATAGTTCTGATTCTCGTATAACCATGGTCACTTTTGCCCCTTTTTGATAACATTCTAGAGCCACATCACATGCACTATTAGCACTGCCGACGACGATTACATTTTTATTGATATAATGATGTGCCTCGTCGTAATAATGCTTGACTTTAGGAAGATTTTCGCCGGGAATATTCAATGCATTGTAGTGGTCATAAAAACCTGTTGCGACGATTACCTTCTTAGTACGATATTCGTTTTTTTCAGTTTTAACACAAAAATCCAGATTGTTTCCTTCGACTGAAAGGACTTTTTCATTGGTGTGAATATTCAAATTCAGGTCTAACCAAAGTCGCCGATAGTACTCGAGAGCCTCTGCACGAGTCGGTTTGTCTTGATGAGAAATAAACGGAACTTGGCCTATCTCAAGTTTTTGAGATGTAGAAAAAAAAATCATATTGACCGGGAAGTTGTAAATGGAATTTACCAAAACTCCCTTTTCCAATACCAAATAATCCAGACCCGCCTTCTGAGCGGCAATAGCACAGCTGATGCCGGATGGACCAGCACCAATGATGATCACATCAACCATTACCTAAAAATAATGACACTCCCCTGATCTGACTGTTCTCCATCACCAAAATTATAAACCGCATGATAGATGTAACTATCTACGGGTGCATCGTCACCATTTTTTAGCTTGCCATCCCATCGCTGATTGATATCATTGGTCATGAAAATCTCTTGTCCCCATCGATTGTAAATGCGTAGTGTATAGCTCTCCGGATTACCTGTACATGGAAGGAATGGTCCAAAAGTCTTATTATCTTCGAAAAGTATCTCTGCATTTTGAACGGGCATAAATAAATTGGGCCATTGCATCGCTTCTAATGTATAGCTAGCCGTTGCCGTGTCTTCGCATTCGTCTGTAACGGTAACACTGAAATTCGTTTCTCCCATTATATTTATAATTGGAGTATTATCTCCTGTATTCCATAGGTGACTTTTAAAATTGCTAGGACTTGTACTAAGTTTACAATCTTCAAGAACAACAATTGCTACTCCATCACTCGCAAAAGATTTTGTCGTAGTCATTTCAGTTGCCATATCTCCACAAGCATCAGTAACTTCTATAGAAAACTCTTCATTTCCCCCTTTCATTATAGTATTACCCGTGGTTTGGTCACTCCACAAATGTTGATATGGAGGTCTACCATCCTCAATCTTAAAGGAGTATGTATATAATTTATTTACACAGTCAATAGGGCCAGGAATTAAGTCTACTCTAACTTGACTGATCCTTTCCACAGGCGTTGTATCTGAGAGATTGTAACAATAATCCTTGCCAAATGACACCACTCTTACATACTTACCTACTTCCATCACTCGGATGGTATCCGTGGTTTCTCCGGTGGTGACCCAGTTATAATGAACGGCATCCTCATAAAATTCTCCGATGAGTGTATCAATCTTTTCATTTGGACAAAACTCATAACTTGAAGCAATAAGCGAGGTCGCTGAAATATTGAATGGGCTTGTTGATACCTCTACGGGAGTAATAGATTTTCCCTCTGACACGGTTACCAAAAGGGTATCTGTCGCCATCGATAAATCCTCAAGTGGGTCAACGGTCACTATTTCATCACAGAAAGAGGCGTGACCATCTTGTGTCATCTGCATTAGACCCAACCTCATAAGTGTTCCTTGATTAAATGCTGACGAATAGAGGACTCCATTGTCCCCATTTTCTGATAATTGGGAAAATGACCTCGACGGATTAGTTTCGTTCAAAAGGCTTATTTGAGTTATTGTACCATTGCTTGCATCTACTTTAGAAATGTATAAAGTTGTATCTGAGCTTCCCGTATCGATTATCAATCCCGCCAAAAATAAATCTCCATCCGCATTGGTCGCTTGCCCTGTGATAGTTGTATTGCTTTGGGGATGGCTGGTGGTATTCAACTTCCATTTTTTAACCCAAATAGGTTGACCCAATGTATCAATCTTCGCTACAAAAGCACCATTATCTAATTCTCCGGAAATGGCAAATTCGTCACCAATCCTATCAATATAATTAATTCTAGTAAAAGCACCTGTTGTATTGATAGATCTCGACGCCAGAGGATTTAAATCCTTGTCAAAGGCGATAAAATACCCCACCGTTCGGAAATTGGCAAAATTTTCGGCTGCACCGACCAAATATATTTTAGTTGAATCTTCAGCCACGACTTCAGTGGGATAAACCGTATAATCGAATCCAAAGGTATCAGCCAGTGTTCCATTAACAGTACTACCCACCAGAGCATTGTTATATTCTACCGTCATGAGATTCAAGTTATTAGCATCTAAATCATCAAAAGAAAGCACAAATACGTTGGTATCAAAATTATCTAGGTCGCATATACTACTTTTCACATCGATCATATAGCTCCAGTTTACCGTATCTTTACTTGACGTCAGGAGTAGTGCCGCTTTATTATCAAAGTCCACCATCGTACCAGAGTAAATGTTCTTGTCAAGACCATACATCACATCTCCATCAAAGTATCGAGGCATAATCTCACTGCCATTGATACTATCTATTTTCATCTTTATACTATTGTCACCCAGACTACCATACTCGTCAAAAGAAGTGATAGTCAAGCGAGATTTTAATTCATTATTCTCTATAACGGTGTAGTAATCCAGACTGATGTAATTTTTGCCGGTACTTGTATTTGAGATGTTGAGCATGTTCTCGGTATTGTCCAAATCATACAAGCGCTGGAATCCCTTTTCTGAGTAATCTTGAGCCGGAAGCACTTGAACACAAATCAAAAATGTCAATACGACTATTAAATATTTATTCAACATGGTAACTATTATCGTTTAGAATTCACAAATTTAATATCTAAATCAATGTTTCACAAAATATACACAATATATTCCAACTTCATAAGCAAAATCTATTTTAAAAATCGTCTCGATTATTATTCTCAAACAACTTCTCGCCACTTTTACCTTTGCCACCCTTGCCTTTTTTACTCAAATTGTTGAATTGATAGTTTAAATTAAAAATAAAAGAATTGGCTCTCCATTGAAATTCGCCATCTTCAGTATAATTTTCTCCGATGAGAGAGTAGACTCGTTTTCTTTGGTTAAAAATATCTCTTCCACTAAATGAAAGGGTCAGCTTATCCTTAATCAATTCTTTTGAAATTGCGACATCCACCATATTCATGGCCTCACGAGTTCCTTGAGGAATGGTGCTTGGGCCTCTCAATTGATACCTTATTTGAAAATCTATATCCTTAATTCCTGTCCACTTCATATTCAATCTGGCCGTATAGGATTCATTGGTTAATTTTCCGACTTCCGGGATATTTTCACCATTGATTTTCCCATTGAAAAAGTTAAAATTACCATCCAATTTCAATCTTTTGATACCATCATACCCAAATAGAAATTCGATACCATAGCTATCTTCAGTGGCAATATTTTCAGGTTTTCTAATAGACGTTCCATCCTCATTATATTCAGTCAATCTGAATATGACATCATCAGTTTGTCGATAATACACAGTAGCACCGATATTGGCCTGGTCCCAATATTTGAGATACCCTAATTCATAGGAATCGGTATATTCCGGTTTTAATTCAGGATTGCCACTGAAGAAATTTCGTGGGTCGCTAAATGTAAAAAACGGGTTTAAGTGAAAAAATGAGGGTCGCTGAATTCTGCTGCTATAAGATAACTGTACCTTATCCGATGGTGTAATTTCGTAGTTCAAAAAAGCACTTGGAAAAAGATCATTATACTTGTTGTCATGTTCTTCTTCAGTCTGTTGTAGCAAGGTATAAATATGTGAATATTCATTTCTCACTCCGAACTGATAAGAGAATCGATTCAATTTTTGACCAACAATAAGATAAGCGGCATACACATCTTCATTGTACGTAAAATCATTGCTGTAATTGTCTAATCTAAACCAATTTTCAAAATCATCTTGTTCTTCTACTAAAAAACTGTTTTTTATCTGACGTAAAGACATCCGGCCACCCGCTTCTAGTTTTAAATCCTTATTGATTGGATGTACATAATCGATCTGCCCCACCCAGCTGTATTCCCCTTCGGAGTTATTAGATCTTTGTTTTGCACGATTTTCAATAATTGTTTGATTATCAAATAGATTTTCATTTAGATCTGACCCTTCCGTTTCTTTATTGTCGCGATATTGTAAGAGCATTTTCAATTCACGGTCTTTTTGGTCAAAATGTTTGACATAATTAAGGGCATATTCTAGACTTGGTGAATGTTCAAATTCATCATCCGTTCTCAAACTGTAAATATTGCGAGGCAACTCCTCGACATTGAAAGCTTCTGTGAGTGTATAATCCCAATACCGCACTTCCATGTGATTGTCATCATTGTCATATTTATAGGTAATAGAGCCAGTAAGAGTGGATTTATCGGTCAAAAACCAATCGATACCGCCAGTAAAAGTTTGAGACACACCCCCTCTCTTGCCCATTCTTTCGTTAAAGGTTACAAAAGTCGTATCCGAAGAGAAACGTCGTAGATCAAACATACCACGAACTGGTGCTTTCCCGTATCGAATGGCATAATTTGCAAAGAAATTAACGGATTTGCTCCTATAATTTGAGTTAATGCCAAGACCATATTCGGCGGGAGTCCCCGCCTTCAAATCTACGGAACCGTTAAACCCTTGATTTCTTTCCTTTTTAAGAATGATATTGATTATACCCGCCATACCTTCTGCCTCATATCTTGCGGAGGGATTGGTGATTATTTCCACCTTCTCAATAGAAGATGCAGGTATGGATTTTAATGCCGTATTACCAGATAGTCCCGTCAATCCCGATACTTTACCATCAATCAGTACTTTTACATTTTCACTTCCACGCATACTCAATTCTCCTTCCACACCTACGGTCACAGAAGGGATATTGTTTAAGACATCCTCTGCCGATCCCGATCGGGAAGAAATATCCTGCCCAACATTGAATATTTTTTTATCAAGATTAAACTGTAGAGAACTTTTTTCGGCAATCAGCTCTACCCCATCCAAAACTTCGGCATCCGAAGAAAGTCCAATGCTTCCTAGATCATGAGATTCATCATTGGTAAATGCACTTATATTCACGGATTTAGAATGATAAGATATATATTCAATAAGAAGTGAATCTGCGCCATCAGGTGCCGAAACTTTAAACATTCCATTTTCGTCTGTCACGACCCCATCATAGATTTTCCCTGATTTGAAAACCGAAACCGTTGCATATTCAAGCGGAGTCTTACTATTTTGGTCAATAATCTTACCATTGAATGAGATTTTTTGACTATTCAAAGCAGGAAAGTAAATCAGTACAGTGAGTCCCATACACAATATAGCTTTGAGCTTAACTCTAGTTTTGATATTTGACATTAAAAAAATATTTAATAAGTCGGAAAAATAGTAATTATATTTAAAACCAAAGATAAACATCAGATATAAGGATTTGTTAAAATATTGAAGTGACAATGAGGGATAAATTCTAAAGCGACTGTTATAATAAATCCATTTTGACGTAGTAATTTCAAATTATTATTTGGTAGTGACCTTTATATCTTTCGCCTTTCAGATTATAATTTAGTAAATCTTGAATTATTTGAACATAAAATTTACAAAATAAAAAATACCCTTGTGACTTTCTCTTCTTATACTAGTCTTAAACAACGTAAAACTTAGTTTTATAAAAACATTGAAATACTTTTTTATTAAAATCAAAACAAATTATTAAAAGATGTCAGTAAATATCTTAGACTTATTAAAAGACCAAGTAACCGGAACACTTGCCAAGAATGCGAGTTCATTTTTAGGCGAATCTGAAAGTAATGTAACCAACGCTTTAGGATCATCTTTTCCGGCACTTTTAGGCTCTGTCATTGATACGGTAGGTAAAGGTGAGAGTGGTGCTAATTCGATTATGAAAATGATTGGTGGCGTAGATGGTAACATATTAAATAACATAGGAGGTATATTCTCTGGTGGGGCTAGTAGTGTAAATGGTCTTTTGAATTCTGGTGGAGGAATAATTGACTCTTTATTAGGAAATAAAATGGGTGGACTTGTTGATTTCATCACTAAAAGTTCAGGATTAAAATCAGGTAGTACCAGTTCTTTGTTAAAAATGGCTGCTCCATTCTTGATGGGAATGATAGGAAAACAAGTTGGGAATAGCGGTGTATCAGGGTTGACTGATCTTATTATGGGACAGAAAAAATTTGTTTCTAACGCAATGCCTTCAGGACTTGGAAGCATTCTTGGTTTTGCGACCAACCTATTCAGTGATGGAAAAGAAATGGTTGGAAATGCAGCTAGTGCAACTTATGATGCAGGTAAGAAAGTAGTAGGCGCAACGGCTGACGTAGCGGGTGACGTTGCCAAAGGCACAGTAAAAACTGGAAAAAGCGTATTGAGATGGTTGTTACCATTATTATTGATATTAATGCTATTAAGTTGGTTTGGATTCAGAACAGGATGCAATGCTGTTGACAACACTGTAGATACTGCAAAAGACGCAACAGAAAACGTTGTTGGCGGTGCGGCTGACATGGCAAAATCTGCTTCTGACGCAGTAGGAGATGCAGCTGCTGGTGCCTTAAACTGGACGAGTGATGCTCTAAAAAGCGTTTTCTCAGTAGTGGACGAGACAGCTAAAGCGGCATTAGATAAAATTACTTTTGCCGCCGGTTCTGCTGGTGATAGTATGATGAATTTTATCAAAGGTGGTTTTGAAGGAAATCCAGTATTTAGATTCAACAACCTTAACTTTAAAACAGGTTCAGCGGAAATAGAAGATGCTGCAGAAGTCGATAACATTGCCGCTATATTGAAAGCTTATCCAAATGTAAAGATTGAAATAAGAGGTTATACTGATAACGTAGGTGACCCAGCTGCTAATGTGACACTTTCTAGTGCAAGAGCCATGGCAGTAAAAGCAAGATTGATGGGTGATGGTATCGCGGATGGCAGAATCGGTACAAAAGGATTCGGTGAAGCAAATCCAGTAGCATCGAACGACACGGAAGAAGGAAAAGCTCAGAATAGAAGAATCGAGGTTGTGGTTGTAAAATAAGATTGAAAGTAAGTTTTTTTGATTAATAAAAAGGAGTGGAAATGTCAATTTCTGCTCCTTTTCTATTATTGGCTAATGTGTACTCTTAGAACCACAACACCCTGAATTTTCGATACAAAATGAGTGTTTAGATATATTTTATTTTTCAAGCTGAATAAAAACACTTAATTTTATTGCAAAATACAATCGTCGTATGAAACCATTAAAAACTTCAGTCATATTACTAATGGTCATTCTATTGGTACAATGTTCAAAAGAGCCTGACCCAATCACTAATAATCCAACCATAACAAGAAACTGTAAATTATCAGTCATCGTGCAAGAATGCTTAGACCCATATTGCGATGCATACCTCGGACTTGCCGGAGAGACGGTTGCTTTGTTTAGAAATCAGGAAGATGCCATACTTAATAACGATCGCATTACTAGCGGAACGACTAACAATGAAGGGGTTTGTCTTTTTAGCAACTTGGAATTTGACAATTATTATATCCGCATCAACCTTAAGGATGGCAACTATATCAGCGAGGAAAATACGCCAAATAACAGCCATTCCTACCATTATGTACCTACCTTAGATTCCTGCTACTATGAAAATAACGATGTGCTGAAATGTAATTAATTGAGACGTCTAAAGTCGTGCTAATCCACTATATTAAAAAACAAGGTACTAGTGGTTATTTTATCCTTGCCGCGAGTCGCAAATCCACTACTGCCCATATCTTCAGAGTCAAAATTAGAAAATAACAGCTGTTCAAATCGGCTTTTGGGTATTATCCCTTTTTTTCTTACTCCTTTAACTCCCAACAATCTAGAAATATTTAAAGGATAAGAGGTTACAACCAATTTAACAGTCTCCTCTCCTAAAGGCTCTGCAACTTCAAGGTCAAAATTGGTAACATAGAATTCACCTGGTTTAAGAAAAAAATCTTCGGCAGTATATTTTTCGATATTGGACGGTATGATTACATTTATTTGATTATCAGGTTGGATATCAATCAATGAAAAATAAGCACCGGCAATGCCTTCATTGACTATTCTGAATTTAATATGCGTACCTCTTTTGATATTTAGTTCTTTATTATCAGTTAGAATTAATTCTTCTCGAGAATGCTTATCTACCTCTATAATTGCTAATGAAAAGTCATATTTTGGGTTTGTCTCATGCAAAGACCTAAGATAATTGCATTGCAAAGTATTGACTAATATCGCTTTAATATCTTGAAAAATGTTGTCGCCATCGACATCAAATGATGATAAATAATACCCATCTTTCCCTACAATGTCCAGCACGTTATTTTGTGCCTCGAGGATAGATATATCTGCATTTGGATTAAGGCTTTTAAGCACAAACCCTATTTTCATGACAGAATCTAAAATATTGCTCCAAGGACTACTGTCCGAAAGTGCATTATAAATTGATAGTTTTTCCTTAGTAAATAAATCATCTGAAACTTTTACAAAATACATTTTTCCATCGTCCAAATTTAATTCGGAAGAAAAATTTACTTTCGAACTGACTAAATCCGCATTTACAACCTCGCCTTTTGCGATAAAATCACCAGTCGATTTATCATAAATTTCAACATTTGTACCTTCCGAAATTCCATTCAAAGAGCCTCCTTCTATTTCAATACGTTGTTTATCTATCATATTTAGAATTGAGTTTTCTTGAATAATTCGCCTTTCTCTATCAAATATCGGGGTATCCGTCATTCCTTCATATTGCGGGTGCTGCCTAGGTGAACTTTTCTTCATTTTTAATTTAACCATATCGTATAATTCTTTCCAAGAATCGAGCTCCTGGCTTTCAACAAGACTACTATATAAAGAAAAAGATAGACTACCGACAGGTTGATTGTTTAAATCCAAAGATTCAAAATTCAGTTCTTTTGCACTAGAACCATAAAACGAAAAATAAGGTGCCAAGTCTTGACCATTTATTGAATTCAATCCAATGGAACTTTCACTACTTGGAGGTTCTATAAAGTTAGAAGGAGCCATAATTACATCTGTTCCTCTGCACTTTCCAAGTCCTCGTACCACCGTCCCAGAATGACAAGAATCGAAAACCAGTATTACTTGACCAGTATTTCCACATAATTGCCTTAACTTGTTTAATTCGACTCCGATAAAATCATCTCTTATTAAGTATTGTCCTTCATTGGATTCTTTCACGTAACGCATTGGCGAATCGTAAGGAACAATGGCCTCATCTAGTCCATCTATTTCATCATTATTATCATCTAATACCTGTTGGCCATGGCCGCTAAAATGTATGAAAACGATGTCACCCTTAGAAACTTTTTCACGAAGAAATAAAAAAGCATCAATGATTTTTTGCTTGGTTGCTTCATTATCTTTAATGACTGTAATATGTGCTTCAGAAAATCCCAAAGAATGTAAAGCGGCTTCCGCATAAGTGACATCATTGAGGCTAGAAATACATTGCCAACCACTGTCAGTGGGGTAATTTCCAATGGCAATTATAAGTCCATATTTTTCTCCATGTAAATGAAACGAACATCCCACTATTAATAAAATGAGTAAGGTTTTAGTCCATCCTATGTATGTATCCAATAACATATACCAATCCTTCATTCTCGAGGTTAAGGTTTATCCTGGCTTGATATGTGGTCGTACATAAAATTTTCAAATAGTGATATTTCATCATCACCCAATTCGCTTTTTAATCTTGCATTTAAACCATATAAAATCGCATCATTTTGTCCGGAATCCTCTTCTAGCCGACTTAGAACATAGACGAATTGAAGCATATTAGATTGAGGTAGAGAAAGATTTTCTAGTTCTGATTTCACACTTTCAATATGGTTATTTAAAACATTTTTGGCGGAAATATGAAATATAGTCACATTATAATCTAAATCTAGTCCCGCCAACTTTACAGACCAATAATAATCATGCTGGTATTGCAAATACTTTTGAGGATTGTAGATCGTCAGCTCTTTACTCTTGAGCATTTGACTATAAACTATTTTTTTACTGTCCAAATCATTGATGGTAAAAAGGTACTCGCAGGTATCACAATTATGAGTCCAGTAAAAACTTAAGCTATTAAAATCCATACTTATAACCCCAGCAAATGGAAAATCCAATTCTGGAATCTGTTCACTACCTCTTGAAATAGCATAAATGTTATTCACATAGTATTTTTTAGACTCCGAAGAACTATGACTTTTAAAGAATGATTTGAAATAAGCACAGCACTTGTTAAAAAGGGTGCCTTCCTCACTTTCTAAGAACTTTAAGTTGGAAACGACATATTCACCGCTTCTCAACCTACATATATAATTGTCCTCATTGACCATAGTCACCTCACTATTTTCTTTCACAATGATTTTTTGAATATTTTCTAGTGGCCCATAAGTTAGATTTGTAAATTTAATTTCACCATTACTTTCTGTCTGTCCATAAACCTTGCCTGTCAATGCAATTACTTCTATGGAAGTGCAATAAACTGAAGTTTGAAAAAGAATGAATGATAAAAATAATATTGATTTCATGAGGATAGTGTTATTATTATTCAAATTTAATCCGACTTGACATCATGCAGAATTAGGTTCTTTAAGCTTCTCAAGGAGAATGTTATAATATTTTTCCACTTTTGGCTTTAGCTTATGGTTAAAAAATTCAAATAATTCTAAAGACAAAACTACAGCTGTAATATTCATTATGAATCCCAACTTAATATTGAAGTGTGCCAGTAATATGATACAGGTCGTAAGCAATAAAATAAATTCAAAAACCTGTACTAATCTTACCGTGAGAGTTGTTAAAAAAAGTTTTTTTTGAGTCAAATAGTCAATGATAAAATAATTGATAAAAAATACAAAAAAAGCGATTAGGTAAAGTATGTTTTCCGGTACATCATCAATAAAATCCCGATTCAATAACATCGAAATAATATTTGCATGGATGACTACTCCATACATATCAGGCAAACTTTTACCGATATTTTGCTCATTCAACGGCGTATAATAACGGTCATTCATCGAAAGAGCCTTTTCATTTTCGCCCATAAATCCAATCAACACGATTTTATTTTGAAAATAATCATCAGGAAATTTTATAGTATCTGCAAGAAATTTATTCGAACTAATTGTGTTATAATGGGTTAGATGTTTACTATTAATGGGATAAATAAAATTAACCCTGCCGGGTTGGAGTCGTCTATAATTGATCCATTCTTTGTCATTATTTCTTGTTTTTATATCTGTTAATACAGTGGAATCATATTTTAAGGCAAGTGACAAGCCAAATGATAAGTAATCTATTGAATCAACATGGATAAGGGGATTAAAAGTTCGTACTGCAAAACCATCGTTACTCCCAAGATTTACGTAGGATTCAGTAGCATTATCAGAAAAAAATGCGTGACTTCTGTGCAGTGTATCAATTCTTTTTTCATCCGAAGAAGGACTAACATCATGATTGTTTCTTTCAAAAGTATATCCCAATATAACTCTATCATCGGCAAATTGTGAGGCTAACAGTGTGTCGATACCTTTATGTTCAAGGCTATCAAAAAGGATGTCAATCCCAATGACCTTGACATGATGTCTCAGAAGGTAATCTGTTATTTTGTAAATTTCGTTCCGATTTGTAATACCAGAGTTTATAATGAACACTCGCTTATCAAAATCTGCCTGTGTCTTTTCTCGAAAATCAGACAAAGCGATATCAGTTACATCATGATTTTTTATCGCTTCACTAAATGGGTCAATAAAAAGTTGGTTGAATGGTATGTGATGCAATACGAAAAGTATTGCAAGGGAAAAGAACGAAAATAACAAACCTTCTCGTATTCTACTTTGCAATTTTAAAAAGTTAGTATTGCAAAAATACACCATTTAACAGGAAAAGGCAATTAATTTTTTCTAAAAGGAGCTTTTGCAAAATTTCATCCAAATCTCTTTAGATTATTTTCAAATAAATTGGTTAAATTGAACTAAACTTAATTTTGTATTGTTCCAAAAATCATGAGGCTTAAATAATCATTCAAAACGCAAGTTATTTAGATTTATATATCGAGAAAAAAACCTATTGAATGCAATCAAAACTACTTTTTGTCAGTGTATTTGTTTTAATACCGCTGATATATATGCAAGCCCAATTCTCTTTAAAACCCAAAAAATTAATTGATGGCAATACCTATGCACTCGTAATAGGAATTTCAGACTATGCCGATAACAAAAACCGTGATTTACAATATGCAGACCGAGATGCAAAGGAATTTTACGATTACCTTCAATCAAAATCGGGAGGTAATGTTCCAGTCGAGAATCTTACTCTATTGACTAACAAAGATGCAACCATTGCAAACATTTATTTTGCGATGAACGAACTTAGTAATAAATCCCAATCCGGTGATCGCATCTATTTTTACTTTTCTGGACATGGGGATGTAGAAAGTAGTTTATATAAATTAGGGTTTTTAATTGCTTATGATACCCCTTTCGGCAACTATCTCAATAATGCCATTCGCATAGAAGACCTAAATATTATGGCAAACACCCTTTCGGTAGAAAAAAATGTGCAGGTCATTCTTATAACCGATGCATGTCACTCCGGAAAATTGGCCGGATCAGATAATCGAGGCAGACAATTAGTCGGTGAACAACTTGCTAAGGTTGAAAAAAATGAAATCAGGCTTGCTTCATGTCAATCTGATCAATTATCACAAGAAGATAAACTTTGGGGAGGAGGTCGAGGAGCTTTTTCGTACTACCTTGTTAATGGCTTGACAGGAATGGCGGATTCAGGTTCCAAAGATGGCATCATTACGCTATTAGAACTGAAGAATTATCTTCAAAATAATGTCCTAAATGATGTTATGAACTTTAAATCAGAAGAGCAGTTGCCCATTGTTGAAGGAAATAATTTTGCAAAAATATCAATGGCTGATACTTCTGCATTAAACAGTATTATACAAAATTCTACAGATAATTCAAGCATTGCCTCTGGAGGAACACGAGCCCTTGTTGAGGTCGTATCACAAGATTCGAAATTGTTACATAAACTATCTGAAGTGACTCTGAGAGACTTAGACGATATTGAAGATTGGAGAATTATGACCAAATCTCAAGTATTGGATGGCTCTAAAAATCTCTTCGGAGTAAGCGACACCATATACAGATTAGGAGATACTAACCTTGAAAGAAAGACAAAGTACAGTAATTTATTGGCTACTGCATTTCACAATGAAGTCCAGAAAGCCGTCAATGCCTATCTGAGTGGAGATAAAGAAGAATTGGAAAGAAGACAATACTATAATGTCAAAAACAATGAATTCCAAAAGTATATCAATCTACTTGAAATCGCTTTGATTCTA
>ERZ795057.1234-NODE-1234-length-22840-cov-19.040026_pt1 | contig 22840 bp, 19 predicted proteins | sample MGYA00375141_ERZ795057 | MGnify/ENA primary metagenome ERZ795057 (study PRJEB30186, sample SAMN05720163) | activated sludge metagenome | isolation source: Anaerobic digester | place: Hong Kong | collected 2015-01-26 ... | reverse complement strand
TTTTTTGTGACATAAATTTTAATATTTTGTATTAAAAAAGAAATATAAGTTGCAATAAAATACCCGGTTTATGAATTTTTAACGGATTTAATCAGGAGGAAAATGATGAAAGGTGAAATTGAAATAAAAGTAAGGGGATATCACCTCGATATATATGCCCATGTTAATAATGCACGATACGTTGAATTTCTTGAGGAGGCACGGTGGGCTCTTTTTGATGATTCAGAAGTGGGCAAGGATATGATTTCAAGGGGGTTTGCTTTTACTGTTGTTAATATTAATGTCAGTTATCTCAGCGAAGCCCGCGTTAATGATCTTCTCAGTATTGTTACTGATATGAAGAAGATCGGGAATAAAAGTATAACACTCTCCCAGAAAATATTTCGTAAAACTGATATGAAACAGGTTGTAGATGCTGAAGTTACATTTGTTCTTGTTAATATAAAGACAGGTAAAGCAGTTGTTATTGATGATGAGATAAAAAGTATTATATCAAAGGTTTAAGCTGAACGTAGAATTTATAGCTTTAATAATAAAGAAGGGATTGGCAGCTTACTCTTTGAATAGTAAAACTTTTTCTTGACTCCTGTTTACTTTTATGGTTTAATTGATCTAAACTCTCGAATTTATCATGAGGTAATCACTTGAAAAAAGTACTGGCAATAATACTGTTTATATTCATCTCAACAGCAGATTCATTTGCTGTTATTTTTGTAGATGCTTTCGGGGCAAATGTAGACGCGGGTGACCTGGAAAACCAGATTGGATTCGGTTTAGGACTCGGATTTGATATTAATTCAGACCTGAATTTTATTTTAAGAACTGCTATGACTTCCGTTACAGAGGATAAAGATAAAACCACCGAGACTGAATATGACCATTTTACGGCTCTTGCTGGTATTGAATATGTACCCCAGATTCCGGCATTAAGAAATTTTAAAATGAGCTGGAAAAACTCTTTTCTGATAGGTATGTCTAATTCTGAGGTATCTGTTGAGAATGTCCAGGACGGAGAAGTTTCTGATATGGGCGTTGCATGCGCTTTCTGGACAGGCTTGCAGTATGATTTGACTCAGGTTATCTCTCCGTTTATAGATTTAGGATATCATTCATCTTTTTATCAGAATAAAATGGAAGATGCTTCAGTTCATGGTTACCAGGTTGCATTTGGAATCAGATTTTATTTAACAGGGAGCAGGGATTACACTGGTGATTATCAGTAATTTATTCAATAAAAACCATCTTTTGTGATTATCAGATGTCAGCTCAGGTGAATGCCTGAGCTTTTCTGTTTTATATATTTGACATTTGCCCGGAAATCAGTAAATTTAATATAGATAAAGAGATCAGGTAGTAACGATGAAATCAGGTTTAAATATAAACATAAAACAGACCCAAAAACTTGTAATGACACAGTCCCTGAGGCAGTCCATTGAGATGCTTCAGATGTCCACTATTGAACTCTCTGAACTTATATCCCAGGAATTTCTTGAAAACCCGATGCTTGAGGATGTTGCTGCTCCACGCTCTGAAGATTACCTTGAAGATATGGTAAGCAGAAACCTCAGCGGTGATGAGTCTGATAATACTTCATCCCCGGAAGGGGACGTGCCTGAAAACAGCTATGATGCTGATATTGCTAAGAATTATGAAGAGGATGATAAAAACAGGCATTTCCTGGAAAATGCAGTAACTACAAGAGAGAGCCTGAAGGAACATCTTTTATGGCAGGCAAGGATGACAGCTGCCGATAATGATGAGCTTGAACTTTATGAAGAGATTATAACTCTCCTCGATGATAACGGCTTTATAAAATACGGGGATCTGGCGGGGATTACTCACAAAAAGCTGGAGACTGTTGTTGAGAGTATAAATTATTTTGATCCTGTAGGGTGTGCGACTCACGGTGTTCGTGAGACTCTCATGGTGCAGGCTAAGTATTTTTTTCCTGAGGATCCTCTTATTTATAAAATGATATCTGATCATTTCAGCGATATTGAAAAACTGGATTATAATAATATTTCAAAAGCAATGGAGTTACCACTTAATACAGTAATTGAGAAGAGCAGGCTCCTTCAGAACCTCAATCCTTTTCCCGGCCGTTCTTTTTCAGGAAGTGATATAAAATATGTAATTCCTGAAATAGAAGTGAAACTTCTTGATGGAGAAATTATCATAACATTAAATGATGACTGGCTGCCGAATATCAGCCTTAGCGGATATTATATGAATATGATGAACAATAAAAGCATTACGAAAGAGCAGCATGATTATTTTAACAGTAAACTTCAGTCAGCAAGAGCACTTATAAAAAATATTGAGGGGAGGCGTGAAACAATAATAAAAGTAGTAAGTTCAGTAATGAAGCACCAGCGGGAGTTTCTTGAAAAAGGGCCTGGCAACCTGAAGTACCTGACTCACCATGACGTTGCCAGTGAAGTCGAAGTGCATGAATCCACTGTAAGCCGCGTATGCAGCAGCAAATATGTGCAGACTTCCTGGGGGACTTTTGAGCTCAAGTATTTTTTTGTGTCCAGGCTTAAAAATCCCGGAGAGGATGTTGATGAAGATCAATCCTCTGACAGGGTTAAGGGCCTGCTTCAGTCTGTAATTGCCGGAGAGGACCCTGAGAAGCCTTACAGTGACGAAGAACTTGTAATTTTATTAAAAGAAAAGGGGGTAACAGTCGCAAGAAGAACAGTGGCGAAATACAGGGATATCCTCAATATCCCATCCTCAAGTAAAAGAAAAAAAATAAATATGATTAAATCATAGGGAGTGCTTATGAAGATTAAGATTACAGGAAGACATATCGATGTATCAGAAAGGCTGAAAGATTATGCTGAAAAGAAAATTGCAAGACTTGAAAAACATTTTCAGCAGTTAATTGACATTCACCTTATCCTGTATGTGGAAAAGCTTGATCACGTTGCTGAATTAACAATCAGCGGTGATTCAGTACAGTTCCATGCCCGAGAGAAAGCAGATGACCTATACTCAGCCCTTGACCTGCTGGTTGACAAAATTGAAAGCCAGATTACAAGATTCAAAGAGAAGATTCAGTCAAGGAAAGGTTTTGGAGTTGAATTGGGGATAACAATGGATTTCACCAGTGAAAAAGGGACTGAAGCTGTTCTTAATCAGGTAAGCAATAAACCGATTGATAAAATCGAAGCCTTTCTTCAGATGAAGATAAATAATAAGGATTACATCCTCTTTAAAAAGGGTGTAACAGAAGTTAAATCAGACCTGGATTACGGCAACAGGAATTATGCCGTTATATTTAAGTCTGATGGAAAATTTAAAATGGCTGAAATTCCATTTGAAAGCATAAAGGAGAATGAATATAATCCTGAAAATTTTATTGAGTATGAACTTGATGTTATAGATGAATCACCCGCTAATCCCAAGATCGGTTTTAATAAAAACAATACATGTTCCATTAAAAATCTGACTTTTGATGAAGCCTTTGATTCATTTGAAAAATCAGGTTCGAGTTATATGCCTTTTTTTAACAGGGAAACAAGGTACTTCAATATTATCTGCCGCAACGGCAGGAAATATGAAGTACTTGTACCTGCTTACTGATTTTCCCGGCCGGGGATTCCCTTCCCCGGCCTGAAACCTGACCTTCCGTTTTTTTAAAAAGCCGCATATTTTTTACTGGAAAGAAATCGACTCATAATATTAATTTCATAAAATGCCGGTTTATGCTTGTTCCGGGTCAATAACTGTTTTATGAATATAACTGGAAATGTAATTATTTAATGAGAAAATTAACCGTAAGACATTTTATAGAAGGGGAGGGGCGGATAGACCTCCAGCTCAGACTGATTGCCGGGGAAGGCGGCCTTGAGAAAGAGATTAAGTACGGTGAGATAAACAGGCCGGGACTTGCCCTGGCCGGTTTTTTTGATTATTTCGCTTATGACAGGATTCAGATTTTCGGTCAGGGTGAAACCGCCTTTATGAATCAGCTGTCTTATGAGCAGAAAATGAAAACCTACAGCGATTTTTTCAGCTACGATCTTCTATGCTGTATTTTTACTCATGAGTATGTCCCGGATAAACTGTTTCTTGAATTTGCTGAAAAAAAGAATGTCCCTGTTTTCCTCTCAAAAAGAGGTACTACCCGTTTTATTACACTCTTTGTGCATGTGATTGACGAGATCTTTGCTGAACAGGTTACACTTCATGCAACTCTTGTTGATGTTTTCGGAGTGGGGGTTCTCCTTACAGGTAAAAGCGGAGTCGGTAAGAGTGAAACCGCTCTTGAACTCATTGAACGAGGGCACAGGCTCGTTGCTGATGACATGGTAATCGTCAAGAAGATCGATGAATCTCTTCTTATGGGGGCAGGCTCTGAAATTCTTAAACACCATATTGAGATAAGGGGTATAGGGATTGTAAATGTCAGGGAGATTTTCGGAATAAGATCAGTGAGAAACAGGAAGAGAATTGAGATGGTAATTCTTCTTGAAGAGTGGGATTCCGGAAAAGAGTATGATCGTTTAGGGCTTGATGACAAAAAATATAACATACTGGATATTGAAGTTCCATATATAACTGTTCCTGTCCGGCCCGGAAGGAATATCCCTGTAATTATTGAAACAGCCGCCCTGAATCAGAGATTGAAAAAGATAGGGATTAATTCGGCACGGGAACTTGATGAAAAGATAAAAAAATGGATTATAACAGAGGGACAAAAGTAATGGTTGAAAAAGATGTTGTTGTCAACAGTGATGCCGGAATACATGCCCGTCCGGCAATGATGATTGTACGGGAGGCAATGAAGTACCCCTGCGAAGTAATGCTGATAAAGGATAATGTTGAGGCCGATGCCAAATCTATAATGTCTGTACTGGGGCTTGCGATAATATCCGGGTCAAAACTTACAATAAGAGCTCACGGTGAAGGTGAAACAGAGCTTGTGGAGTATCTTATAAACCTTATTGAAAAAGATTTCAGAGTATAAAATATATGCCGGGGTTTAAACTTGCCGGAAGGTAAGATTATGAAAAACAGAGGTAATTCTTTCCAGGATATCCTTTTCCTGGTGGGGATAATTCTGCTTACAACTTTGCTTGTAATTGCTCTGTATCCCGGCAGGCTTGAGGCCGGGCTTGTAGATGAAAACTTTTTCATCACCACCCTGATGACGATACCCGTTATAGCCGGGATCTATTTTATTGTAATATCCTTCAGACGTACCCTGAATATTGAGTCTTTAGATATAAGGGAGAGTATAAAAAAGAAGATGACTCTCTCTTTTGTTTTCATTGCTGTTCTCTCCGCCATGCCCATTGTTATTGTATCAAGCAGCTACTTCAGTAAAAATCTATCAAAAATGTACAGTACAACCACAATGAAGGCTCTTGATAAATCAGTGAATATAGCTCATGATATGTATATAACGCTCGGAAATGATGTCAGGACAGAGCTTGAATCATTAAGACTTTTTTTTAGAAATGGAAGTGTTCTCCCTTCTGATCTCTGGCTGAACAGAATGATACATGCAAGTGAAGACAGAGGGGTAAAGCTGATATTTTACAGACCGGAGCATCCTGAGCGGAGGGTTGATGAAAGCTATATTAAAGGATTTGAGCCTGACACGGGGAGGCTGATCCGGTTTTATTACAGTGCTCCGCTGAATGGTATAAAAGTTGACAGGCTCGCAGTTGACGGTTTCGATTTTATAAGCGGTGCTTTCAGGTTCAATAATCTGCTTGTTATCCTGTGTAAACCTGTACCTCCGGATATTAAAGCTGATGATGAACTTTTCAGAAAAGCCAGAAGTGACTACAGTGAGATAAGAACCAGGAGTGAGTATTTCGAAAGCGGTGCCGGGTCATTTCTTATGCTTCTTTCTATAATAATAATAGGGATAGCTTATCTGATTGGTCTCTATATTTCAGGCAATATCACACACCCGGTTATGGAGCTTTCAAAGGCCGCGAAACAGATAGCCATGGGTAATAACAGGCTCTCCGTGAAAAAGAGGAGTGATGACGAGATCGGCTCGCTTGTAGATACATTCAATACTATGGCCAGACAGTTAGAGGAAAACCAGAAATTCATGTTTCAGAAACAGAAGCTTGAAGCATGGAATGAAATGGCAAGGAAACTTGTTCATGAAATAAAAAATCCCCTTACTCCTATACGACTCTCAGCTGAAAGAATGAGAAAACTGGTACAGGAGGGTAATGCATCGCGGGATGAGGCAGTGGTAAAAGGGAGTGAAACAATTATAAGTGAAGTCAATTCACTTCTAAGACTGGTGAGTAATTTTAACAGTTTCGCCAGGCTGCCTGAAAAAAAAGCTGAGCTTTCAAATATCCGGAATATTATTAATGACGCTGTTTCTCTTTTTCAGGTTTATGATAAAGTAAAATTTGAAATTAATTATATCGAAAATATTCCGGATTTGAGTCTTGACAGGGCCCTCATGAGACAGGCATTTAATAACCTTCTCAGCAATTCAATTCAGGCAATGCGTGAGAGTGGTATAATCAGGATTATCTGTGAGCCTGATAAAGAGGGGTTTTATCTTGTAATACGTATTGTTGATAACGGCCCTGGTATTAAAGCGGAGCATGTTGATAAAATTTTTGATCCGGGGTTTACCTTCGGTAAAAATGGAACCGGTCTGGGACTGGCAATCGTTGAGAAGATTGTTCTTGAACATGACGGCAAGATCTATTGCCGGTCAGAAGAGGGGAAAGGGGCTGAGTTTATTATTAAGCTTCCTGTAAACATAGGAGATTTTAATGGCAAGAATACTGCTGATTGATGATGAAGAGAATATAATCAATACCATGTCACCCATTCTTCAGGATGAGGGGCATGTTGTTTTTTCCGGAAAAACAGGGGAGGAGGGTGCTGAATTTCTTAAAAAGAATGAGGTTGATCTTGTTATACTGGACGTCTGGCTCCCTGATATGGACGGACTGGAACTTCTGGAGAGAATAAAGAAACTTTATGCCGGGACTGCTGTAATAATGATAAGCGGTCATGGTTCAATAGATATTGCAGTTAAATCAACAAGGTTTGGAGCTTTTGATTTCCTGGAAAAGCCTCCCTCCCTGGACAGGCTTGTAACATCAGTAAACAATGCCCTGGAGCATGTGCGCCTTAAAAGAGAAAACCTTAAACTGAAAAAGATGTCATTTGTAGATGACGAGATGATCGGGGAGTCAGAGCAGATTGCTGAAATCCGTGACATCATAAAGAGAGCTGCAAAGACCAATGCCCGTGTGCTTATAACCGGTGAAAGCGGTACAGGTAAGGAGCTTGTTGCAAAAGCTATCTACCAGCTTTCCAACAGGGCGGATAAACCTTTCATTAAGATGAACTGTGCTGCGATTCCTGATGAGCTTATCGAAAGTGAACTCTTCGGTCATGAAAGAGGTTCATTTACGGGAGCAGTGGGGAAAAGAATCGGGAAGTTCGAGCTTGCTGACGGAGGTACAATCTTTCTCGACGAAGTGTGCGACATGAGCCTTTCAGCGCAGGCCAAAGTTCTGAGGGTTCTGCAGGAACAGCAGTTCGAAAGAGTCGGCGGCAATCAGACTATAACAGTTGATGTGCGGGTAATTGCTGCAACAAACATAGATATCAAAGAGGCAATTGAACAGGGGAAATTCCGTGAGGACCTTTATTACAGGCTTAATGTAATTCCTGTAAACATGCCCCGTCTTACAGACAGAAAGGATGACCTTGAGGTTCTGATAAATTATTTCATGGAAAGATTCTCCAGGGAACATGGTACTGGCGATAAATCCCTGACTTATGAAGCTATGAATTTTCTGAAAAAATATCCCTGGCCCGGTAATGTCCGTGAACTTAAAAATATAATTGAACGTGTAGTTATCATGGTGAGTTCCGAGGAGATAGGTGAACATGATCTTCAGAAATATCTTACTCCTGAAGTTAAGGATACACCTGCATTGCTGTCATTCAGCGGCCTTCCGCTTAAAGATGCCAGGGATGCTTTTGAAAGGGATTATATCATCAGTGCGCTGAAATATAACGGCGGAAATGTATCTGAAACAGCGAGACAACTGGACATTGAACGGACAAATCTTCATAGAAAAATCAGGCAGTTCAATATAAATGCAGATAAATTATAACATAAGCAAAGATCTTGCTTTAATACTCCGTGAGTATGGCAGTGATGCGGCTATTCTCTTTAAAAACAGGGAGGAGCTGGATTATCTTAAAGACTACCTTAAAGGTAAAACTAAAATTGTACCTCGCACAGATGCTGCGGTTACACCGGAAGCCCTTATTAATAATTGCACAAAATGCAAAGATATTGTTGAGAGAAAAACAGCTTACGGCACTGGTGAAAATGGCGTGATGATAATACTGAACGCACCCAGAATGGCTAACAAAGCTGAACTCCGGATTCATAGAACTGAATCTGCCGGGCTGCTTAAAAAAATGATAAATGCAATAGGTCTTGAACTCCACGAATGTTATGTGACAAACCTCATAAAATGTGAAAGCAGTGATCCCTTTGTCAAACCAAGCGATATGCTGAGAAACTGCCTGGATATACTCAAGCAGGAGATTGAAATGATTAATCCCGTGCTTGGTATAGTTCTGGGTGAGATAATCCCTCTTCAGGGTGTAATTAAATCAGTAAATGGTGTATCATGGTTTAACACGGAACACACCATATCCCTCATTAAAAATCCCGAGCTTAAACGGCCTGCCTGGGAGACACTTAAAGTGGTGAGACAAAGATACACGGAAATTAAGAATGACGGATGAAAAAAGAGGCGGTTTACGGTTTGCTGAAATTGCTTTAAACACACCGGTGAACAGAACCTTTACATACAGGATCCCGCAGGAGATGCAGGTGGAGCCCGGTGTACGTGTTGTTGCGGATTTCAACAGAAGAAAGATGACCGGGTATATTCTTTCTCTGCATAATGACGAACCTTCCGGATTCGATGTTAAAGATATTGTTTCAGTAATAGATGATTCACCTCTCTTTGATGAAAGACTGACTGATCTTGTGCGTTACGTTTCTGATTCATATCTCTCTTCAATCGGTGAGGCACTCAGCAAAGCTTTGCCGTCAGGGGAAAGTACCAGGCTTAAAACCCGGCATATCAGGCGTGATAATAATGTTAATAATACCATATCCCTTACAGAGGAACAGCAGAAGATTTATTCTGAAATAAAAAACAGTGAATCCGGGATTCACCTTATATTCGGAATAACAGGGAGCGGGAAAACTGAGATTTATATCAATGCAGCTTTAGATATAATAAAAAGCGGGCGTTCAGTTATCTATCTTGTGCCTGAAATTACACTGTCTTCACAGATATTCGACAGGCTGCAGAAGGTATTCGGGGATGACCTTGTTCTCTATCACAGCGGCCTGACACAGAATCAGCGGCTTGCGAACTGGAAAAAATTTCAGCGCGGGGAAGCGAAGATAGCGGTGGGTACACGCTCATCAGTTTTTCTTCAGGCCCCGGATCTGGGACTGATAATAATTGATGAGGAGCAGGACCCGTCATACAAGGAACAGAGCTCTCCGAGATATAACGCGAAACGTATAGCATATTACAGGGCGATAAAGGAAAAGGCAAAATTAATATTAGGTTCCGCTACCCCGTCTATAGAAACAATGTATTCTGCTGAAAAAGGTTCAATCAGGCTTCACATACTTAATGAAAGATATGGCGGAGCGAAGGTGCCTGAAATTGAAGTTGTAAAGGTACGGGGGGGAGGCGATGAAATCTCCCCGCGTCTTAAGCTCTATACAAACAGGGCTGTGAAAAACGGTAACCAGGCTGTATATCTCCTGAACAGGCGGGGATTCGCCCCCTTCGTGTTATGCGAAGATTGCGGAACAGCCGTTGAGTGCCCGCATTGCAGTATCGGGATGAATTATCACCGGAATAAGGGTCTGCTCTGCCATTACTGCGGATATATGTCGGATGTTCCGGAAACCTGCAGTAAATGCGGTTCCGGTTCAATAGTAAAATTAGGTTCAGGGACACAGAAGATTGAAGATATAATACAGGGGGAGTTCCCGGGTTACAGGATTTTCAGGCTTGATCAGGATACAGCGAGAAAAAAGGATACAGCTTCTCTTCTTATAGATAAGATGAAAAAGAGGGAGATAGATATACTTCTTGGTACACAGATGGTGTCCAAGGGATTCGATTTTCATGGAGTAACTGTGGCCGGGATTATACTGGCCGACATAGGGCTTAATATGCCGGATTTCAGATCAACGGAGCGGATTTTTTCACTCCTGTTTCAGCTCGCCGGGAGATCAGGGAGAGGCGAAGAGAACGGCCGGGTAATAATACAGACACTGAATGAGACAAATCCTATATATGACTATCTGAAAAAGCATGATTATACCGGATTCTATAATTCAGAACTCAATATAAGGCGTATGCTTGACTACCCCCCCTTCTCACGACTGGCGCGGATAGTTTTCAGGGGTAAAGAGGAAAGCGAAGTTTCTGCTGCAGCATCGGGTCTTGGCAGCAGTATTGATGATATTATTGTGTCAGAGAAGATGCAGGTTGCAAAATTAGGCCCTGCACAGGCTCCTTTTGCAAGGATAGGGGGAAACTACAGATATCATCTGATTCTTAAGGGGCGCAGGCTTGAGGAACTTCAGCAGCTAATCAGAAAATCTATGGAAATCTACAGGTCAAAATCTGTTTACGCGGAAATTGATATTGATCCTGTAGATATGCTGTGATATTATTTTTTTTTCAGTTCGTTTAGTATTATTTCATCAAGAAATTCTTTCGGCGGTACTCCTACAATTTTCCGTCCTGCGATGTACACTGTAGGTGTTGCTTCAATTTTTATACTTTCAGCAAATTCAATATGCATTTTTATCTCATCAAGAGCGGACTGACTTTTTATCGCTTCGTCAAATTTATTCCTAACCTGTTCGCCGGCTCCCGACTCCTCCAGTGCACTTTTGACATTTTTATTAATATTATCCTGAGTATATCCCTCTTTATACATGGAGTAACCTGAAAAATGTGCGTAGAAGTATTCATCGAAAATACCGGCTTCCTTCGCCGCGTAAAGGGATTTAGATGCCAGGCATGAGCCAGGATACACACTGTCATCCATATGGCTGTTGCAAGATGCATCCAGGGGGTAATGATAGTAAATGATTTCAACACTGTTTTTATACTTTGCGAGAATATACTTTTCAAGACGATAAAATTTATAGCATGCTGTACAGAGGTAGTCAGTGAAAGCATATATTTTTACTTTAGCCTCAGGGTTCCCTAATTTCATTCCGCTTTCAGGGAAACTTATTTTTTCCGGTTCCTGGCTGTAAAATCCTTCAACAAGTCTGGTTATCTGATTTTTTGGAGCTTTATTTATGGTGGCTTTTGCCTTTAAAATATTTGAACCTGTAAATATGGAAAATGCAAGAAAGAAGATAAAAACAATAAAGAGAGCAAGAACTGCCCTGCGATCCGGATTTTCCGGCCTTATAAACCCTTGAATAATTTCGATGAGCTTATTCCTGTCTGAAATTTTCTTTAAATACAGGAATAGCAGCAGGAGTAGCAGGATATTGATAATATATGTCCATAGGCAGAGAGTACAGATTTCGCCGATTTTGATCATCAGGAGACCAAGAACTATATCCGCAACTGTGCCGGTTATAACAACAGGGAATATGAGACCCATGAAAATATGGTAATAGTACTCCTCCGCATAATCAGCGATAAGCATAAGAAATGTTATGAGAGTAAAATAGAAAATACCGAATGCAGCAATGGGGATTCCGAATATAGAAGCATAAGGTGACTGACCCACTGCTATACAGGGGTTGCTGAATCCTCTGCCGCATGAGAGAAAACCGAGTTCCATTTCAGGGTAATAGTGCTGGTAAAGCAGTATTCCGGAAAGTATAGCTCCTGCGAAAGAAAGCAGAAGCATCAGGTTGAAGTACTTTCTCAATTTATTCCCCCTCTGTCCTGAGATCAATTCTCTGCCCGCAGAGTCGGAGAGAGTATTTCCCCCCCGGTTCTTCTTCAAGCCGTTCGAGTATATTGAAAGATGGGGACCTCATAAACCTTGCGGGCAGGCGCCCCTGTTTTATTCTGCAATAGAGAGCATTATTGCTGCCGCAGTAAATTGTGTGTACTGCAAGTTCTTCAGTTTCTCCGTCCGATGTATTGATAAAGATCCTCTCAAAACAGCCGAATCCGTCATATCTTACGCCGGTTACAAAACATGGTGTGTCCTCCACTCTTATCGGATAGGTGTAATCCCCGTAGTGGATGACATACTGTCCGTCAGAAGTGATATCCACAGACTTGTTAAAAAAAGCTATAATTTTTTCATTCAGGAACGGTTCTCCGTTGTGGAACCATCTTCCCTCTTTGTCCAGGAATATATCATCAATCTGCTGTCCCGATTCTATAAGCTCTTTAATATATTCAGGTATTTCAGGGTGAGTCTTATCCATTTCTGCTCCTTGGTAATCTGTAATGCTAAACCCTCATGAACGGGTCTGTGAGTTTTCTGTGTTCTTCGATGGCAAATCGATCTGTCATTCCGGCAATAAAGTCAGTAACAGTCCGTATTATACCATTCTGTTTGATCTCCTCCCTGTAATGATCAGGAAGAGTATCGGGGTGCTCAGTGTATATATGAAAAAGTTCACTTATAACTTTCTGAGATTTAAGTGACATGCGTGTGACACGGTAGTGCTGGTAAAGATTTTCTTTCAGGAATTTTTTCAGTTCATTATTGATTTCAGTTATTTCCGGCGAGAAGGATACAGGTTTTAATCTGCATGTTTTCACATCAGGATAGGATTTGATCCCGAAGTTGTCAATATTGGAGATGGTTGTGTTAATAAGGTCAGTTACAAGAACATTGATAATTGTCCGGATAATTTCACGTGAGCAGATTTTATCTGATTCGGGAAGAGGTCTCCCGTAAGTCCCGGCAGCATATTCCCAGATTGCAAGCCTGCTGACTTCGCTGAATTCAAGTAAGCCGGAGGAGATTCCATCGTCAAGGTCATGGTTGTTGTAAGCTATTTCATCCGCCAGGTCAATGATCTGCGCTTCAAGTGACGGCTGCTCTTCAGGGTTAAAGCCGTCGGTCTCAGGTCTGTCGTATGGCCCGGAGTGTTTTATGATTCCCTCCCGTGTTTCCCATGTGAGATTGAGCCCGTTAAAATCACTGTACCTTTTTTCAAGGATCTCAACTACCCGCAGGCTCTGCCTGTTATGTTCAAAACCGCCATAATCTTTCAGCAGTCTGTTAAGCTCTCTCTCGCCGACATGGCCGAAAGGTGTATGCCCCAGATCATGAGCAAGGGCTATACTTTCTGAAAGATCCTCATTTAAACGGAGAGCCCGTGAAACAGCGCGGGCAATCTGTGCGACTTCCATGGTATGGGTGAGTCTTGTCCTGTAGTGGTCACCTTCGTGGTTTATAAATACCTGGGTTTTATATTCGAGGCGCCTGAAGGCTCTGGAATGAATAATTCTCTCTCTGTCCCGCTGGTATTCTGTCCTGTATCCGTGACTTGCCTCCGGGTGTTCCCTCCCGCGGGTTACTGATGAACGGGCGGCAAATGGTGCCAGATTCTGATCTTCGAGATCCTGAAGGTATTTACGATCTGCTAATTTCATTGCAGCCTGCTTATTTCTGATTCATACGCCTGGGCAGCAGTTTTCCTGTTTATCCTGATCTCTTCGTTAGACGGATCCTCTTCTACCCCACGGGCGAAAGCCTGGATAGCTTTTTTATACTGCTTCAACTGGTAATAGTTTTTTCCTATATTGTTATAAGCCTCAGCTGTCATCCTGTTGTCACGGGACGCCTTAATCGACTGGTAGAATGTCTCGATCGCCTTTTCATGCATCTCTTTTCTTGAATATATTATTCCAAGTGCAAGGAGAGCGTCAGCATCATCCTGTTTCAGAAGCAGGGACTTCTGGATCATCTGAAGTGAATTATTAAGTCCGGCTTCATCAGGTTTATCAGCAGAGGTTATAATGGCAAGGTTAATCATCGATTTTCTTGCAAGCTCAGTATTCCCGTCAGCTTCAATTACCTTATTGTAGGCTTTTGCCGCATCAGAATAGTTTTTATGTTTATGATATATGGTGCCGAGCTTGAAAAGGGCTTCCTGGTTTGACGGCCACTTGTAGATAATCTCCTGGTACTCTTTCTCCGCCAGATCAGCATAACCTGTTTCATAGTAATAATCTGCAAGAGCAAGGCGGATCTTCTGATTCTCAGGATTTATCTGCGCACCTTTTTTCCATGAATTAACAGCCATGGCGGCCTGGTTTGAATGTTTATATGCTATACCGAGATTGTAGTATGTTAAATCATCATTGTCTCTGATTGTGAGAGCGGACTCGTAAGCCTTAATTGCTTCATCATATCTCTGCGCGTCATCAAGGATGTTTCCCATATTTAGATAGGCAATACGGGCGTTTTCTGTTGCAGGCTGTATCCGGGTCACTTTACTGTATGCGTCATAAGCTCTTTCGAGATCACCCTTGGAGTAATAAATTTCGCCGATTCGTGAAAGAGTTTTTACGTCACGGCTGTTGGATTCAAGCACTTTCCCGTATGAGCGGAGACTCCGATCATATTCTTTCATTGAAAAGAATGATTCCCCTATCTGCTCAAGCATGCCGATATCGCCCTGGCTCAGGCGTTCAGCCTCCTCCAGCTCTTTCAGAGCTTCGTTGTTCTTTCCCTGTCTGAGATACGCCACTCCGAGATTATATCTGGCTGCTGCATCCCCGGGCCTCATCCCGGCTGCCTGTTTAAGGTTTTTTTCGGCAAGATCAAACATGTTGCTCTCCAGGAATTCAGCACCTAATCGTGAATATGACCTGTAAGCCACTTCGCCGATCCTGTCCTCCTCTGCGGCCTTTTTCAGAAATTCCAGGGCCTGAAATCTCTCCCCTTTTTTAAAAAGGGCAAGAGCCGTGTTATAAAGAAGGGAGGGGTTATCCGGAGATATTCTTAATGCCTTCTGGTAGTATCTCAGGGCATCGTCATAATGAGTCAGATCATAATTGATATTTCCCATGAGTATAAGCGGATTGATATCCTGGGGCAGCAGTTCTGCGCTCTTTTCAGCACTCTTCATGGCATTGTCGTACTGTTTAAGGTTTCTGTATGTTCTCGCCATGTTCATAAATATTTCAGGATTATTCCTGTCGTAACTTTCAGCCCTGCTGAAATATTTAAGTGCAGAGACGTAATCCCCCTTCCTGTCCGCTATAAGGCCCAGGTAGGTGAGGGCGATGGCCTTGTCCCTGTCAGAAACGTTTGACTCCACCACATCTGTAAATTCAGTAATGGCGTTTGCCAGGTATCCGCTCTTGTAGCTCTCTATAGCTTTTTTTAGCTGCGGGTTGTCGGTCTGATCTATCGGGATTCCGGGAGCGCCCTGTATAAGCTCTCCGCCATCATTACCGGATGTGCTGCCGGATATAAAGGGACCCGGTTTTTTGAAGACAAAAGTGACAAGTATTATAATAGTAACAAGAACAACTACAGTAAGTGCAAGTATGGCGATGATATACTTGTGCTTCGTGGGGAGCCCCTTCTCCTCAATGATCTCTATTCCGCTTATTCTGTTGCGTTCAATATCATTTTCAATTTCGGGGAATCCCTTTTTCTTTTTACCTAACATACCGGAGTTTACTTCTCCTTCAGTTCGTTCTTTTTAACCGCGTCGAGTATACCGTTTATGAATTGTCCGGAGTTTTCACCTCCGAAAGTTTTACCCAGTTCAATACTTTCATTGATTGTAACAACTGTGGGTATGTCTTCTATGAAAAGCATTTCAAAAATGGCAAGCCGTAGTATTGATTTATCAATAACAGTAAGCCGTTCAGGTTTCCAGTTTTTTGAGTAGGCACTAATCAGTGAGTCTATCTTTTCTATATTACTGACAACGCCTGTAATTATTGTAACAGCAAATTTTCTTATCTCTTCAGAGAGCGTTTCTTCAAGCCAGTCAAAGCGGGTGATTGTGTCAATATCCGCTTTGCCCACTTCATGCATATAAAGCCCCTGAAGGGCTGTTTCTCTCGCTTTTCTTCTGTGTCCCATCAGGCCAACTGCTTGAATATATTTGCCATTTCTACTGCAGACATAGCAGCATCAAAACCTTTGTTGCCTGATTTGGTGCCCGCTCTTTCGATTGCCTGCTCGATACTGTCTGTAGTCAGTACACCGAAAATAACAGGAATTTCGGCACTCATGCCAACCTGTGCTACACCTTTCGATACTTCAGCTGACACGTAATCAAAATGAGGAGTGGAACCTTTGATAACAGCACCAAGACAGATTACAGCGTCGAATTTTTTTGTCTGTACAAGTTTTTTGGCCATTGACGGGATTTCAAATGCTCCGGGGACCCATGCTACAGTGATATTTTCATCATCACCATTATTTCTCTTTATGCAGTCAACAGCTCCTCCAAGGAGTTTGCTTGTAATAAACTCATTAAACCTTGATACAATAATTCCGAATTTCAGGCCGGAGGCGTCAAGTTTCCCTTCAATAGTTTTCATTTAAATTATCCTTAAAAATTATCTTTAATATGGTATGAACATATTTAATCATTATGAATAAATTGTTAAAACCGGTTACAGTCAAGCGTTTTTTAAGGGAGCGAAAAAGGGTTAAGAAGGATTGTTTTTTCTTGTAATGTAGTGCCGGAGGAAAAGTAAAGCCCCGTATCTCACGAACACGGGGCTTTACCCGGGTTAGTATTTCTTAAGGCGTTATTTTCCGCCTGTCATCATCTTCTGTACCATCTCGAGGACTCCCCTGATCTGCGGGCTTGTGAGGAGTTCGGAAAGCATATCCTGCCAGTTTTCGTTATCCAGCCTGTATCTCATCTGTGAAGCTATGGGGTACCTCAGGCAGTATTTGAGGTTTGAGAATGCGTGCAGCGGCTGATCCCACCAGTAGCATATCCTTTTTTTTGCTGTTTCAATAAGTTCAGCTTCAGGAACAATCTGATCAACCAGGCCCATCTCTTTAACCTGCTCAAAGCTGTACCTTTCGCCGTTATACATGATGTCGCGAACCATACGCTCACTGTTGCATCCGGAGCGGACAAGTTCCATCTCCGCGATTGTCAGGGACATTCCGATTTTGGTTTCAGTCATACCCATTTTTGCTTTAGGGTTATCTGTGGCGATCCTGTAGTCGCATCCCATTGAAACTATAAATCCCCCGGCTGTGCAGTGTCCATTAATTGCCGCAATTACCGGTTTGGGGCATGTGAAAATTTCATAAAGCATCTCCTCTTCAACATTGAAGAATTCCAGGACATCTTCCTTGTTTTTAAAACCGAGGAATGTAGGGAGGTCAAACCCTGAGCAGAAAAATTTACCTTCACCTGTGAAAATCATCCCCTTGAGAGAAGCGTCCTCTTTAACTTTTTTTACTGCTTCCCTGATCTGAACAAGAGTTTCAAATTTCATTGAGTAAGTCGGTGCATTAGCAAACTGCGCAATAAGAATATTGTCTTCGATTGTCTGTTTGATCATAAAAATAACTCCTTTTTGAACTGGCGGTATTATTTGGTGCCATTTAAAAATGGTCTTCCTTCAGATGATATATTGCCTTGGAATATATCATTTTATATCTATTGTTGCAGCTTCCGCATAACACGGCAAGAGTGATTCTGCGGATTAAAAGATATTAATATATTCCCTATTGAGAGAAAGCAGAAATATTATACAAGAAAAAAATCGATAAGAAGGGTAATAATTCACAAAGTTCATATTTCTGATATTTTTTCAGAGTAAAGTGAACTGACATGTCATGTCTCATCTGGACATAGCTCAGGGATGTATAGAAATTTTTTAAATATGCTGTGGATTAAAAAATAATAAGTAACCGGTTTATTTAAGAACTTCCTCTATTGCCTGCTTCATCTCATCAAAAGTATAAGGCTTGGGGAGTATGCTGTCAAAACCGATATCACTGTAGTCCTCCCCCGCAAGGTCGTGGCAGTAACCTGTTGAGAGAATAACTTTAGCCGAGGAATCAATTTTTTTCAAAAGCTTAACAGCCTCTTTGCCCCCCATTCCACCGGTGATGGTGAGATCCATGATTACAAGGCGGTAAGGTGAACCGCTATCCATTGCTTTCCTGTACTCTTCCAGCGCGTCTTCACCGCATGTGACACATTCGGCATTGAAACCAAGTTCAGTGAGGATCTTCATTCCCACACCGAGGATCATATGGTCATCATCCATTATGAGGGCTCTTCCCCAGTGCTTTGATTTTAATGAAGTCTCCTCTTTTTTCCTGATAAATTCTTTTTCTGAAGAGGGGAGATAAACAGTAAAAACAGCTCCGCTGCCCGGTTTTGAATGGACTTCAATAGCCCCCCCGTGATTCTTTATAATTGAAAATGCAGTTGCAAGTCCAAGACCGGTTCCTGCTTTTTTTGTCGTATAGTACGGGTCAAAAATATTTTTCAGATTTTTTTCCGGTATACCGGGGCCTGTATCACGGAATTCAATTTTAATATATCTCCCCGGCTTTAGTACGGAGAACGGGCCTGTAATTGAAATGTTTCTGCATATGACTGTAAGTGTGCCGGAATCTTCCATAGCCTGTTTGGCGTTTATGGCAATATTCTGAATAACCTGCGAAATCTGAGATTCATCAGCATTAATATGCAGGAGAGATTTGTCAAACTGGAAGAGCGTTTCAATTCCTGATCCGGACATGACGAATTTTACATTTTCAGTAATGAGTTTTTCCATGGAGACCACTCCGCGCATAAGTGCCCCCCCTTTCGAAAAATCGAGAAGCTGCCTGCTTAAGCCTCTCCCTCTTTTTGCCGCTTTTTCAATACTTTTCAGAAGCTCGGTGTTGCTGCCGTTATCAGCGGCATTATACAGCGCAAGCGAGGTGTTCCCCAATATTCCTGTAAGTAGATTGTTGAAATCATGGGCAATCCCGCCAGCGAGAAGCTCCATGAATTCATTTTTCCTGAGTTTCTCAAGGGCCTGACTTTCGTCAATAAAGACCCTGATTACAGCAATTACAGCAATTATTGTAAATGCTGTAAGGCCGACATTGATAAAAGAAATTACTCTGAAAGCATGCATGCCGGCGTTCAGTTCTACGAGGTTCATAATCAGATCAGCCACACCGGAAAGAATGCCTATTATAATACCGGTCATCATCGCTTTCAGAAAACGCCTGTTAAAAGATATTTTCATTTCGTAATAGAGGAGGGTAAGACTGTAGAAAGAGATAAACATCAGAAGCACATCTCTTAATCTGAAAAGATTTCCCGGAGCGGCCCTCCCTGTGTTCCATGCGTAGGGCCCTGTTTTTACAGGTTCATTAAAAGAGAGAAATATATCCGGAGAGATGAATGCGGCAGCGGTAAAGATTACAGCAATGATAAATCCGGTAATGTATATATACCTGTTGAATTTTCTGAGAAAATAGTTGAGTTCAAGAAGGCTCTGGAAGAGATACGGCAGAGCGAAGAGGTAGAATGATATAGCTAATGCTTCAATCCTGTGAAATTCCATACCCAGCCTGTTAAGGCCTTTTATACTGAAGGTAAGAATAATGAGCTCGGTTGCTGTTATTATTATACCGAGAAATCCGATTAACACAATTCCCCGGTAGTTTTTTTTCCCTGTATATAAATCTATATACATTGCAAGAAATGTCCCCATCAGAATTATGCCGATGCAGCAGGAGAGAAATAATTGTGCAATGATTATTATGATATCCATAGGTTACTCATGAAATATAATTAAAATGAATGACTAATTCAATCAGCCTGATGCAGTAAAAAGGAGTATAACCGGCTTGTCAAAGGCTGTCATTTTTTTGTAATTTATAGCGGTTTGACAATATCTTTTAATCTGCCTGATTCAGCTGCCTCCATAAATTCCTCACCAATTACAGCACTCTTTTTTATGACTTTATTCCAGTAATTAAGCCTTTCATTGTCTCTCCCCGCAAAACTAACAAAATCAGTTCTGTCCGGAATTTTGCCGTAAGGGAGAGAATCAAGAAATTTCCGGGAGGGGGCAACGAGCAGCACATTGGATAATAGAGCGGGATTGTGCTTGCGCCATTTAATGCTTTTATCAAGCCATCCCGGTATAATACGGCTGCTGAAATGCGGGTACAGGATAATCCCCTCTTCAGCGCCGAAATCTATATTCAGGTGATAATCAGTGATTCCTCCGTCGCGGTAAGTCCCAGCGGGAGCTCCGGGTATATCTTTTATCCCCTCCATGACAAAGGGGATGGAGCCTGATGACAGCACAGCCTGTCTGAAATTAGCTGCAGTGAGAGGGATTTGCAGTTTCCCGCTGAAATTAAAAGCAAAGGGAGGGACCGCACGTTTGTCAAAAAAAAGAGTTCTATGGAATAATTTAAGGAGCAGGGAGCGACTTGCAATGTTTACTAAAGCAGAGGGGATAAAGGATGCAGCAAGGGCAGCTCTGCTGTTTAATGCTGATAAACCTGTACAGTGCGCAGCAATGATCCCGAGGTGAACATGTGAGTTATTAAGGATATAATTAATATCTGTTTCGGAAATGTATTCGTTAAGAATTCTAAGGCTTTCCGAAGTAACTTCACTTTCAGCAGGTCTGGCGCTGTAGCTCTGTGTGAGATACGATTCGATAAACTGATTATGCGCTTTGACAGGATTTTTGCAGGCATAGGCAGCTCCACGCCATGCGCCTATTGATGATCCGAGAAAAAAGAGGGGTTTCCTTCTCTTTCTGAACCAGTTGGAGAGAATTATATTATCGAAGCCTGCAAGTGTCAGAAATTTAGGCCCCCCTGAAGCCCCTGCAATGCCTGTAATCAGATCTTCATTCAGGCGGGATTCCATAATTATCCGGGCAGCATTTTTACCTGCAAAAACTTCAATATTATCGAACATATTTTACCCTGTTTTTTAATTTTATCACACTTATTGTAAAACTGTATACTTCATGTGAGTCTATATGGAAAATATCAAAATATTTAGCGAGTCATTTTGTACCCTGCAGCCTCGCAGTTCAGCAATATATCTGGAATCAGATTTGATGCACAACTCATGGTTTATACAATCATTTTTTAATTTTTATTCATTTTATAATGTATATCAAGTTTATTTTTTTGGAATAAATTTTTGATTAACCGGTTAATTAACTGGTTAAGTAATTATTGACATAGTGAGATGCACTTCAATAATGGTTATAATAAAGAAAATATAAAGAAAAGATAAAATTTTAATTATCCAGGGGAAGATTGTGCTCTTTAAACAGGTTTTAAGCAAAGAGAATATTAAGTTATTAGGAGTTATAACATGGATGTTGAGTTCAGCCTGCATCCTCTATTTTTTTGATGACGAGATAGCTTTTTCTGTATCTCTGAAGGTGTTAACTGTATCACTGATTTTTTCAGTATGTTTTTTTATTATTTATATTTTTTCTCCAATAAAAATCAGGGCATTACGGATATTTCTTTCTCTTCTTGCAATCGTTCCAACAATGCTTGTCGTCTCAGGATTTTCTGTGACGGGGGCTATTCTTAACAGGGGGGATTTCCGGGTCTTTTTTACCACGGATCAGACGGAATCCCTTGAGTTTATTGAACAGTTTCTGGATTTTAAAGTTGTAGCTCTTACTCTTTGCTATATTATACCACTTTTTCTGTTTTTTATTATTAAACCTGTAAAACCGGCCATTGATAATTCCAAAAAACGACTTATTGTTGCATTTTCAATCATATCACTTTTTCTTCTTTGCATAACCAACTGGAAACTTGTATCCAAGAGATATCATGTTGTAGGTTTTTACAGGTCCTATTATAACTTTAAAAAATCACAGGAATTATATCATCTGGAAGCTGTAAGGGGGAGCCTCAGGTTCGAAGATAAGGTTGTCTCTGAACTGAGAATAAAAAAACCGAAGACTTTTGTTGTTATAATAGGAGAGGCTCTGTCAAGATATCATATGCAACTTTACGGCTATCAGAGGGAGACAAATCCAAGACTTAATGCCATTAAGGATGATCTGTATATATTCAGGGATGCTGTTTCACCTGCAACGGCAACTGTTGAAGTCATGAAATATATTTTAACCCTTGCTGAACATCAGCATCCTGAATATTTTCTGCAGAAGAGATCTATTGTCAACCTTTTTAATGATGCCGGTTATGATACTGTCTGGGTCGGTAATCAGGGATTTAAAGGTAATAAATACAATATAAGCCATGGAGTTATTGCCAGGGAGTGCGCAAAATCATATGAAATAGCCTATAAAAACGACCAGGCTGCAGTTGACGCCCTTTCGATGACTCTGAGGATAAGACCTGAAATGGATCGCGTGGTCTTTTTGCATCTGCGTGGATCTCATACAAAATACACTGAAAGATATACCGAAGATTTTGATTATTTTGATCACAGGAGAATACCGCTCCCATACGGAGATAATCTCTCTGAAGATGATAAAACTATTATTGATGAATACGATAATAGTGTAAGATATAATGATTATATAGTTTCATCAATAATAGATATTGTAAAGGCCAGAAGTGAGTATTCCTGGGTGCTCTATTTCCCTGATCATGGCGAGGAGGTTTTCGAATACAGGGATTTATTCGGGCATCAGATAAGAAATTTTTCCCGCTATATGTGTGAAATTCCATTTATGCTCTGGGTGTCTGATAAATATAAAGCGGCAAACAGTGATATTTTTAAAAATCTGCAATTATACTGCAACAGGCCGTTTTCAACAGAAAATGTAATTCACAGTATATCGGTTTTATCAAAGCTTAAGTT
>ERZ795057.1231-NODE-1231-length-22916-cov-12.809632_pt1 | contig 22916 bp, 21 predicted proteins | sample MGYA00375141_ERZ795057 | MGnify/ENA primary metagenome ERZ795057 (study PRJEB30186, sample SAMN05720163) | activated sludge metagenome | isolation source: Anaerobic digester | place: Hong Kong | collected 2015-01-26 ... | reverse complement strand
CGCGCATCGTCGAGCGTCAAGCGGAGCTGCGCACCAAGATCGACGCCATCGTCGCGCATCTTGAAGGGTCGGAGACGTGAGTCTGACCAACCGGTCCCCTGTGCCCCATCCCACGCTGGGCGAAGTAGGCACCTTTACCCGCGGCGCCGGGCTGCAGAAGTCGGAACTTCTCGAGGCCGGAGTGCCGGCAATCCATTACGGACAAGTTCACACCCACTACGGCGTTTGGGCCACCGAGACCAAGTCGTTCGTCGATGCGAGCGCCTCAGCGCGCTACAAGCGCGCTCAGCCGGGCGCTCTGGTGATCGCGACAACCAGCGAGGATGACGCAGCCGTTGCCAAGGCAACAGCGTGGCTCGGAAACGAGGCCGCCGCAGTGAGTGGCGACGCCCATATCTTCCACCATTCGCTGGATCCGAAGTTCGTGGCGTACTTCTTCCAAACGGCCGATTTTCAACGGCAGAAGCAGGCGCACCTCACCGGAGCGAAGGTCCGGCGGATTTCGGCGTACGGACTCTCAAGAATTCGGATTCCGTTGCCGCCGTTGGAGATTCAGCGCGATATCGTTGAAGCACTTGACGGGTTCAGGGCGCTGGAAGCGGAGCTGGAAGCGGAGCTGGAAGCCCGCCGCCGCCAATACTCATACCACCTGAGCCGTCAGATTGTTGGACCGACAGGGAGCGAGTGGCAACGCGAGGCCGTCGCGGAACTGGCGAGGTTGTCATACGGATTGACGGCCTCCGCGACTGACTCAGGTGCCTTTCGGCTTCTGAGAATCACGGACATTAACGCCAACGGGAAACTGAAGCCGGACGCTCCCAAGTTTGTTGAGGACACAGCTGATGCCCGCAGGCACCTCGTGAGAAGTGGGGACCTGCTCATGGCGCGCACGGGAGCCACGTACGGCAAGACCATGCTGGTTCGGGGGGTTCCTAACTCCGTGTTCGCCTCCTTCCTGATCCGAATCGAAGTGGATCGAGAGCGTCTCTTGCCGAGCTTCTACTGGCATTTCGCGCAGTCGCGCGCTTACTGGTCGCAAGCTGAAGCTCTGGTCAGCACCGCCGGTCAACCTCAGTTCAACGGAAATGCACTGGCCCGCGTGAAGGTGCCCCTGCCTCCCCTCCGCGATCAAGAGCGCATTGTGGAGGTGCTCGACTCGTTCGATGCCCTCGTGAACGACCTGAGCATCGGACTGCCCGCCGAGTTGACGGCGCGGCGGAAGCAGTACGAGCACTACCGCGACAAGCTCCTCACCTTCCCCGAGGCGTCATGACCGGCAAGCACATCGAGCTGTTCCTCGTCGACGGCGAGCCGGGCGGCATCACCACGGCGGAGATCGCCGGCTGGACCGGCCACGTCCTGACCGGCCCGCGCAAGGACATCGGCGAGATCCTCCGCCGCCCGGAGGCCCAGCGCAACGGCGCCTACCTGCTGCTCGGCGACGACGAGGAGGCCGTCGGTGGCGTCACCTGCTACATCGGGCGCACCGAGAACTTCATCAACCGGTTCCGCGACCACAAGGCGAAGAAGGACTTCTGGGAACGCGTCGTCCTCATCACCGCCAAGGACGACGCGTTCAACGAGGGCCACTGGGGCTACCTCGAAGCGCGGCTCGTCGAGAAGGCCACCCGGGCCCAACGCGTGGGTCTCGTGAACACCCAGACCCCGCAGGGCAGGCGCCTTTCCGAGGCCCAGGTCTCCGATATGGAGGCATTCTTGGACCACCTGCACATCATTCTTCCGGTGCTCGGTATCAACGCCCTACGGCAAGTTCCCTCCCGAGCCACGGACCGACCGGAGAAGCCCGCTGAGGCGTCGCCGATCTTCCGGCTCACTGTTCCCAGGACCGGAGTGGACGCCAGCGCCCAGGTCAACGGTGATGAGTTCACGCTCCTTGCTGGATCCACCGTCGTTCCGGCCTGGGCCGGCGCGGGGACGACCGAGAGCACTCGCCGGGCCTATGCGTCGCTCAAGGCTCGATACGAGAAGCTGGTGGCCGACAGGTCCATCGTCATCGAGGGTGGGCAAGGCCGAGTGACCCGGGACATCCCGTTCGCCTCACCCTCCGCTGCTGGTGCCGTTGCCTCCGGTCGGTCGTGCAACGGCCGGCGGCAGTGGACCTGGGAAGGTGGCACCTACGGACAGTGGGAGGAGCGGGGCCTTTCGGATGTGCAGTTGGCGAGCTTTTCGACTTCGGACGCTGACCTCATCCCTCGCGAGGAGGCTTGAGTGTCGCTAAAATGGAGGATAATCTCAGTTATATGAGAACAGCGGCCCCACTGCTTGCTCCGATCTTCCGGTCGGACGGTCAGGCGCGTCTCTTGGCGGCGCTCCTGCTGAAGGGCGACGAACTCAGCATCACCGACCTTGCCGAGCGGACGGATCTGGCCTATCCGACCGTGCACCGGGAGGTGGGCCGCCTCCTGGACGCAGGAATTCTCGCCGAACGGCAGGTCGGTCGGACCCGGCTCATCAGGGCCGCAGAGGACAGCCCTCTCGTTGAACCGCTTCGTCTGATCCTGACGATCACCACTGGCCCGGCCGTGCATCTCGGCCGCGAGCTGTCAGGCATCGAAGGCGTGGAGGCGGCCTTCCTTTACGGATCGTTCGCTGCGCGGTCGCTCGGGGTGCCTGGACCTGCCCCCTCCGACGTCGACGTCATGGTTGTCGGCTCGCCTGACACTGACGAGGTGTACTCCGCCTGCGACCGCGTCCAAGAGCGGGTCGGCCGGGCAGTCAACCCGACCATTCTGACCGCCAAGGAGCTGTCGGCGGACAGTGGTTTCCTAGTGCATGTGAAGAGCAACCCTGTCATCCCGGTCATCGGTGACCTGCCGTGGTGACTCGGCGGCTGAGCGCTGCCCAGCAGGAGGCTCTCACGGTGCTGGTTGAGAAAGGTCGGCTGCTTCGCGTGGCGCCGGACGCCGTGCGGGCGACGCTCTTCCTGGAGCGTGCAGCGGACACCCTTGCCGATCTGCCGCACTTGAAGCTGCCGCAGAACCGCTACAACCTCGCCTACGACGCCGCCCACGCGGTCGGTGAGGCGATGTTGGCTCGTCATGGGTATCGCACCGCGAACGGCCCCGGCCAACACGCCGCCCTCGCTGACTTCCTGCGCATCGTCTTCGTCGCGCCACCATGGGACGAAGCAGGCCGGCACGTCGAGCGGATGCGCCGCACCCGCAATCAACTCCACTACGAGGCGCGCACCGTCGGGGCGGCAGAGGCCGACAAGGCCGTCGCCGTGGCCACGACGCTACTCGGCGCGGCACAGGGGGCCAGGACATGACCTCCGTCCAACGGCTGGAGCCAGCGCGGGCCTATGCGCCGATAGCCATGAGTGCCGAGAGCACGGTGGTCGCCGAGTTCGTCCCCGACGAGGCGAGCGGCGCGGCATACCAATCGGAGAGCGACCTCGAGAAGGCTCTGCTCACCCAGCTCCAGGCGCAGGCCTACGACTACCTACCGATCACCACGGAGGCCGATCTCGTCGCCAACCTGCGCGCGCAGCTCGAGGCGCTCAACGGCATACGGTTCAGCGACACCGAATGGCGCACCTTCTTCACCGAACGCATCGCCAGCGCCAACAGCGGAATCGTCGAGAAGGCCGTCCGCATACAGGAGGACCACGTCCAGCTCCTCACCCGCGAGGACGGCACCACCAAGAACGTCCGACTCCTCGACAAAGGGCACGTCCACAACAACCGGCTCCAGGTCATCAACCAGTACGAGACAGCAGGCGGCACGGGCGGGGGAGTAACCCGCGCCAACCGGTATGACGTGACAATCCTTGTCAACGGCCTGCCGATGGTGCACGTGGAGCTCAAGCGGCGCGGGGCCGACCTGCGGGAGGCGTTCAACCAGATCGAGCGCTACCAGCGCGACAGCTTCTGGGCCGGGACCGGGCTCTTCGAGTACGTCCAGCTCTTCGTCATCAGCAATGGCACCCTGACGAAGTACTACTCGAACACCACGCGACGCCAGCACCTCAGCGAGGCCTCCAGCGCCAGGCGTCGGGTCCGCAAGACGTCCAACAGCTTCGAGTTCACCTCGTGGTGGGCCGACGCGGGGAATCAACCGATCAAGGATCTCGTCGGCTTCACGAAGACCTTCTTCGCCAAGCACACCCTCCTCAATGTGCTCACCCGCTACTGCGTGCTGACCTCGGACCGGATGCTCCTGGTCATGCGGCCGTACCAGATCGCCGCGACCGAGCAGATCCTGCGCCGCATCGAGACCTCCACCAACCTGCACCGCCTCGGCACGAGCCAGGCAGGTGGGTATGTCTGGCACACGACCGGGTCAGGGAAGACGTTGACGAGCTTCAAGACGGCACAGCTCGCGTCGGCGATGCCCGCGATCGACAAGGTGCTCTTCGTCGTCGACCGTAAGGACCTCGACTACCAGACGATGAAGGAGTACGACCGCTTCCAGGAGGGCGCCGCCAACTCCAACACTTCGACGCGCGTCCTCAAGAAGCAGCTCGAGGACCCCACCGCGACGATCATCATCACGACGATCCAGAAGCTCTCCACCTTCATCGCCGCCAACAAGGGGCACGCCATCTACAACGGGCACGTCGTCATCGTCTTCGACGAGTGCCACCGCTCCCAGTTCGGCGACATGCACACAGCGATCACCAAGGCCTTCCGGCGCTACCACCTCTTCGGCTTCACCGGCACGCCGATCTTTGCCGCCAATGCGGGATCGGGAGGGAACGTCCAGTTGCGCACGACCGAGCAGGCCTTCGGCGACAAGCTGCACACCTACACCATCGTCGATGCGATCACCGACAAGAACGTGCTGCCCTTCCGCATCGACTATGTCAACACGATCAAGCTGCCCCCGGGCGTCGATGACAAGCAGGTGTCGGGCATCGACCGGGAGCGGGCCCTCCTGGCGCCGGAGCGCATCAGTCAGGTCGTCGAGTACACCCTCGATCACTTCGACCAGAAGACGAAACGGTCTCAGACGTATGCCCATGGTGGGCGGCGGGTCAGCGGTTTCAACGCTCTCTTCGCGACGAGCTCGATCGAGGCGGCGCGGATCTACTACAACGCCTTCGGCCGTCTCCAGGACGAGCGGCCAGGGGGCCAGCGTCTCAAGGTCGGCCTCATCTATTCGTATGCCGCAAACGAGGCCGTCGCGGACGACTTCGTCGACGAGGAAGGCTTCGAGACCGACCAGCTGTCCGCCAGCGCCCGAGAGTTCCTCGAGGACGCGATCCAGGACTACAACGAGATGTTCGGGACGAGTTTCGACACCTCGGCGGAGCGCTTCCAGAACTACTACAAGGACATTTCACAACGGCTGAAGAACCGTGAGATCGACCTCGTCATCGTGGTCAACATGTTTCTGACCGGCTTCGACGCCACCACCCTCAACACGCTCTGGGTCGACAAGAACCTGCGCGCTCACGGTCTGCTGCAGGCCTATTCGCGCACGAACCGGATCCTCAACTCGGTCAAGACCTTCGGCAACATCGTCAGCTTCCGTGACCTCGAGGAGGAGACAAACGACGCGATCGCGCTCTTCGGCAACAAGGACGCCCGCGGCGTCGTCCTCCTCCAGCCGTTCGCCCACTACTACGAGTCGTATGCCGCGAAGGTGGCGGAGCTGCTCGCGGCATACCCCCTTGATGCTGACATCGTGGGGGAGGCTGCCCAGAAGGAGTTCATCGCCCTCTGGGGAGCGATCCTGCGGCTGCGCAACATCCTCACGTCCTTCGACGACTTCGCCGGCCAGGAAATCCTCACGCCTCGGCAGGTGCAGGACTACACGAGTATGTATCTCGACCTCTACGCCGAGTTTCGCCGTGGGAAGGACGGGGACAAGGAGTCGATCGTCGACGACGTCGTCTTCGAAATCGAGCTCGTCAAGCAGGTCGAGATCAACGTCGACTACATCCTCATGCTGGTCGAGAAGTACCGCGCCGCCAAGGGCGACGGCGACGACCGCGAGATCAAGGAGCAGATCACGCGGGCCATCGACGCCAGCCCGTCCTTGCGCAACAAGAAGGACCTCATCGAGGAGTTCGTCGATTCGGTCTCGGCCTCCGGGGACATGGAGCTGGAGTGGAAGGCCTATATCGCCGCCAAGCGCGACCGCGAGCTGGACGCCATCATCGATGAGGAGAGCTTGCGCCCCGAGGAGACTCGGGCTCTGGTGTCCAATGCCTTCCGCGACGGCGGATTGCCCACTGGTGGAACGGCGCTCACCCGCATCCTTCCGCCCATGTCCCGCTTCGCCCCCGACGGCGCGCACTCCGCCAAGCGGCATACGGTCATCGGCCGACTGACGACCTTCCTCGACCGCTACCTCGGCCTCAGCTGAGTAGCCCTTCCGCAGGCCCGAAGAGGATCTTCGACGGAATCCCGGGCGCACTACCCTTGCGTGCATGGGCAGGCCAGTCGATCGCAGTCAGGTCCTTCTGTGGCGTGAAGGTTGGAGCTTCACGGACAAGCTGAAGATCGAGCACGCCCTGGACGTCCTTCCTGAGGTCGACTACTACGTGCCGAACTCGGAGGCATACGTGGGCGCTCGAGTGGATGGACGAATGGCGACGTGCATCGCTCCGGGGTACATCTGGTGGCCACAGGAGATTTGGATCGATGCTCTGGACCGATCCCTCATCGGGGAGATAGAGGGGAACGCCACCGACGGATGGTGGCACTGCTTGTCGACCTTCAGGCATCGGTCCACTGGCGAGCGCGCACTTCTCGAGGAGTTGCGCGCTCCATGTCCCCGGTGCTTCACAGTCCCAACTGTCACAGACGCCTGCTTCTGCGATTAATGACGCAAGGGCAACCGACGAGGCCGCCCGCCCCCGAGACGGGAGCGGGCGGCATACCGCTGGTTTGGTAGGGCTCAGATGTCGAAGTACATCTCGAACTCGTGCGGGTGCGGGCGGAAGCGGATCGGGTCGATCTCGTTCTTGCGCTTGTAATCGATCCAGGTGTCGATGACGTCCTGGGTGAAGACGTCGCCCTCGAGCAGGAACTCGTGGTCGGCCTCGAGCGCGTCGAGCACCTCGGGGAGCGAACCCGGGACCTGCTTGATCTCGGCGTGCTCCTCGGGCGGCAGCTCGTAGAGGTCCTTGTCCACGGGCTCCGGCGGCTCGATGCGGTTCTTGATGCCGTCCAGGCCCGCCATGAGCTGGGCAGCGAAGGCGAGGTAGGGGTTGCACGACGGGTCCGGGATCCGGAACTCGATGCGCTTGGCCTTCGGCGAGGTGCCGGCGATCGGGATGCGGATGCACGCCGAGCGGTTACGGGCCGAGTAGACCAGGTTGACCGGAGCCTCGTAGCCCGGGACCAGACGGTGGTAGGAGTTGACCGTCGGGTTGGTGAAGGCGAGCAGGGCCGGGGCATGCTTGAGCAGGCCACCGATGTACCAGCGGGCGAGGTCCGAGAGGCCGCCGTAGCCGCGCTCGTCGTAGAACAGCGGCTCGCCGTCCTTCCACAGTGACTGGTGGGTGTGCATGCCCGAGCCGTTGTCACCGAAGATCGGCTTCGGCATGAAGGTGGCCGTCTGGCCGTGGCGCCAGGCCTCGTTCTTGATGACGTACTTGAACTTCATCATGTCGTCGCCGCTGTGCAGCAGGGTGTTGAAGCGGTAGTTGATCTCCTGCTGCCCGCCCGAGGCGACCTCGTGGTGCGAGCGCTCGACGGAGAGACCGACCTGCTTGAGGGTCAGGCACATCGTGTCGCGCAGGTCGGCAAAGTGGTCGACGGGGGAGACCGGGAAGTAGCCACCCTTCATCCGCGGCTTGTAGCCCAGGTTGCCACCCTCCTCGACCCGGCCGGAGTTCCAGACAGCCGCCTTGGAGTCGAGGAAGTAGAAGGATTCGTTGGCGGAGGTCTTGAAGCGCACGTCGTCGAAGACGAAGAACTCCGCCTCGGCGCCGAAGTAGGCGGTGTCGGCGATGCCGGTGGACTTCAGGTAGGCCTCGGCCTTCGCGGCGATGTTGCGCGGGTCGCGGCTGTACGGCTCGTCGGTGAACGGGTCGACGATCGAGAAGTTCATGATGAGCGTCTTCTCGACCCGGAAGGGGTCGATGTAGGCGGTCGCCACGTCGGGCAGGAGCTTCATGTCGGACTCGTGGATCGCCTGGAAACCGCGGATCGAGGAGCCGTCGAAGGCCTGGCCGACCGTGAAGAAGTCATCGTCCAGGGACTCGGCCGGCACGTTGAAGTGCTGCATGATCCCGGGGAGGTCGCAGAAGCGGATGTCGACGAACTTGACGTCCTCGTCCTTGATGTAGGCGAGGACTTCGTCAGCAGAGCTGAACACGGGTGGTGCCTCCTGTGCAGTGGGTGGGGCCGTGCGCCGGCCCGGTGCGTTGCCACAACGCTAGAAGCGGGCCATTTCTCGACCGTGACCCGGATGTTTCGGCGGTGTAACAGACCGCTGTGTCCCAGGATGCGAGATGCCCTGACCATGCGTTGGGCATCGGCGGGTGCCCCTAGAGTAGTTCGGTGCCCCCGCCCCCCGCTGACCGACCCACCGAGTCCACGCCCGCCCCCGATGGGTATGCCGGTCAGCTCCTCGGGCTTCCGGCCGCCGGGCCGGGGTCGCTGGCCCCGTTCGGCAGGCGACTCCTGGGCATCTTCATCGACTGGCTGGTCGCCGACCTGGTCGTCTTCCTCTTTGCCCGCCAAGCCTTCGGGGCTGTTGAGGGGATCGAGGTCTTCTATCGTCTCTTTGCCTGGATCGCCCTGACCGTGCTGTGCCTGAGTGTCGTCGCCGCGACCTTCGGCCACTACGTCACCGGACTGCAGTTGCGCCAGGTGCGTCCCGGGTTCTACCCCCTCCAGGTGCTGGTGCGCACGCTCCTGCTCGCGCTCGTCGTCTTCGCCGTCCCGTCCCGCGACGGTCGTGGCTTCCACGACGTCATCGCCGGGACGGTCCTCGTCCGGCGCTGATCGTTGCGTCCGGCGCTGATCGCTACGTCCGGCGCGTGGACGGCATACCAACCACCTTGCCGGACGTAGGGGAGGTTTTACTTGCCGCGCAGCGAACTCCGGCTCATCCGCACCTTGGTGGGATCCACGCCGGCGGGGATCGCTGACCGCACACTCGGGAGCGACTTGAGGCGCTTGTTGACGACCGAGACCTCGTCCTTGGTGAGCACTGGACGCATCCGGGTCATCTTGCTGCCGAGTTTGCGCACCGAGACCATGTCCTCGCCCTCGCCGGCGACCCAGAGGTGGACCGGCACGCCTGGAGCGACCCGCGAGACCTTCTTCTCCTCGGCCTTGAGCAATTTCTGCACGCGACCGGCCGGGCCCTCCCCGATGAGGATGATGCCCGGGCGCCCGAGCGCGCGGAAGACCATGGCGGCGCCGGTCATGTCGGTGACCTTCGTGCCGCGCATCGCGTCGACGGCGACCGGCTCCTGCGAGGTGAACCAGCCGCGCTTGCCCATGCCCATGAGGGCGGCACCGGAGGCGCCCGGTTGTCCGTCGAGCGCGTTGTACATCGCGGTGTTGCCGCGCCGGTTCATGACAACGACCGCCGCGAGCGCCGCTGCCGGGAGCGCGACGAGGATCATGTACCAGCGCCAGAAGCCGCCCAGGACGAACCCGATCCCGGCGATCACGACGAACGTCGCGACGGCGGCGAGCAGCATGAACCACCCGATCTTGGGGTCGATGCTCTTGATCGCCTGATAACTCTGGCGGATCTGCGCGATCCGGCCGGGCTGCTTCTCGCCGGTCTTCTTGTCGTCGGCCACGGTGGCTCGCTCCTGCTGCGGTCTGGGTTGGGGCCGTGCGCCCCGAGAGATCAGGTGGGGACCAAGTTTACGGGCGCGCCGCGCGGGCGACCAAGGATGCGGCCTCTTGGCGGGCCGGCTCCGTATTGCCCTCGCCGAGGTGCGCCAGGTGCGCCGGGAGAGGGCGACCCCACTTGGCCATCGCCGCGGCATACAACCGGCCGGCGCGATAGGAGGACCGAACCAGTGGGCCGGCCATGACGCCCTTGAACCCGATGTCGGTGGCGACGTCGCTCCAGTGCACGAACTCCTCGGGCTTGACCCACCGGTCGATCGGGTGGTGCAGCTTGGAGGGGCGCAGGTACTGCGTGATCGTGAGGATGTCGCAGCCCGCATCGTGAAGGTCGCGAATCGCCTGCTCGACCTCGTGCTCCTCCTCGCCCATGCCCAGGATGAGATTGGACTTGGTGACGAGTTGGGCCTCGCGCGCCATCGTCAGGACGCGCAGTGACTTCTCGTAGGTGAAGGCCGGGCGGATCCGCTTGAAGATCCGCGGCACCGTCTCCAGGTTGTGCGCGAAGACCTCCGGGCGGGCGTCGAAGACCTGGCCGACGAGCTCGGGCACCGCGCCGAAGTCGGGCGGGAGGATCTCTACGCCGGTATTGGGGTTGAGGGCGTGGATCTGCCGGATCGTCTCGGCATAGAGGTATGCCGCACCGTCGGGTTGGTCGTCGCGCGCCACACCCGTGACGGTCGCGTAGCGCAGGCCCATCCGCTGCACCGACTCCGCGACGCGGCGCGGCTCGTCGAGATCGAGCGCAGTCGGTCGGCCGGTCGCAATGTCACAGAAGTCGCAGCGGCGGGTGCACACGTCGCCACCGATGAGGAAGGTCGCTTCGCGGTCCTCCCAGCACTCGAAGATGTTCGGGCACCCGGCTTCCTGGCAGACCGTGTGCAGCTTCTCGGTCTTCACCATCGAGTGGATCGCGGTGTACTCGGGCCCCATCTTGGCCGTCGTGCGAATCCACTCGGGCTTGCGCTCGATGGGGGTCTCGGAGTTGCGGGCCTCGACGCGCAGCAGGCGGCGTCCCTCGGGTGCGACAGTCATGGTTCTCCAAGCCTACGCCCGGCCGAAGGGTGCCCGACTGGGGCCGGAGTTGCGGCCACGGCAGGCGTCCACGGTCACCGATCCGGACGGCCGGGAGTGGACGGTGCGCGGCCGGGTCCTGCCGTGGGTGCCCGGGTGGTGGCTCATCGGGAGATCCACGTCGGTCCCTGGTTTGGGCAGGCGCCGGCTCATGCACGACCTCTTCGACGAGCTTCCCCTCGTCGCGGTGGCTCTCGCGGTCTTCCCGATCGCCCTCCTGATGGTCGAGATGGGGATCGTGGCGATCCTGGCTCCCGCGATCTGGCTGCTCCGGCGATGGTCGGGTCGCCAGGCCCTGATGGTCGTGACCGCACCCTCCGGCGTGGTGGTCCAGACCCCACTGACGGCCGAAGGTCGCACGGTGGCTCGTCGTCGTGAGGCCGTCGCCGCGCTCATCCGTCGCGGAGCGGTCACCGACCCCTTCGACGAGCTGCCCGAGCAGCAGACCGTGAGTGCGATGCTCGCCGACGACCCGACACTGTCGTGCGCCGGTCCGGGCCAGCCGATCATCCGGCGGCGACGACCCATCCCGGCGGGGTCCGAGGATCGGCGGTGAGGCGCTGAGAGACGAGCCCCGGATCACGTCGACCGGCTTCACCCCAGGACGTCGATGAGGTGCTTCTCGGCGTGGGGGAGCACCTCAGGGACCGTGATGGTCCGGCCCGCCTCGCGGGTCAGGGAGGAGACGCCGGCATCCTCGATGCCGCAGGCGATGATGTTGTCGGCCCACGAGAGGTCGGCATCGCAGTTGAGCGCAAAACCGTGCATGGTCACCCGGCGACTCACGCGGACCCCGATGGCCCCGAGCTTGCGATCACCGCCCCGCTCGTCGGCGCGCACCCACACGCCGCTGCGCCCGTCGACCCGCTCGACGGCCACGCCGAAGTCAGCGCACGTGCGGATCATCACGTCCTCGAGCCGGCGCACATGGGCGACCACATCGATCGGCACGGCCCTGAGGAAGACGATGGGGTAGCCGACCAGCTGGCCCGGACCATGCCAGGTGATGAGGCCGCCACGGTCGACCTCGATGACCGGCGTCCCGTCCACCGGTCGCTGTCGGTCCTCGGTGCGCTTGCCCGCCGTGTAGACCGCCGAGTGCTCGAGCAGCAGGGTCGTGTCGGGCAGGTCGCCGGCGACCACGGCTGCGTGCACCTCGCGTTGGTACGCCCAGGCCGTCTCGTAGTCGACGAAGTTCGGGGCGAAACCGAGGTGCTCGAAACGCATGAGACCAACCTAGCCGCGCCGGGTGGGAGGTATGCCGCGCCGGCGGCTCACGGCACACCTCCTCGGCGTCAGGGGTTCTTGAGCCGACGCGGCTCGATCCGCGTTTCCACGACCTCAGCACCTGAGCGTTCGACGACATAGGCGCCCTTGCCGTCCACCTCGGCGACGGCTTCGACCAACTCGGTGCCGTGGTAGACCAAGCCGACGCCGTCGTCGCTGCAGTGGGTGACCGGGAGGGTGCCGTTGCCGACGAGGCGGTGGATGGTCGGGCGCCGCGAAGCCTCGGAGTCGTAGTGCACGCCGTTGCCATAGGGGAGCAGCCCCAGGGCGTTGGTCACGGGGCGCAGCTCCGGCCCGAAGGAGTCCGTGCAGCCCCCGACGAACCAGCAGATCGATCCGGCCGATACCCCGGAGAGCACCACGCCGGACTCCCAGGCCGCCCGCATTGCCGGACCCAGGTCATGCACCGCCCACACCGCAAGCAGGTTCGCGACCGAGCCGCCCTGCACCCACACGACGTCACTGCCCAGCAGCAGACCGGGGACGTCGTCGCTGCTCGGCATCGGAAAGAGGTCGAGACAGGTCACCTCGATGCCGGCGTGCTGGCCGGCTTGGACAATCCAATGGTTGGCGTGGGCCTGGTCGCCGCTCGCGGTCCCCACGAAGGTCATCCGGGGCCGCCGGCCGTGGACACCGGAGAGGTCGACCGCGTGGCGCACCAGCGCGTTGAACTCGAGCCGGATGCGTTCGCCATAGCGATAGCCGCCGGAGGTCGCGACGATGGTGGGCTGGTCTGCAGGCATGCCGGTCAGTCTCTCAGGCCGGTGCCTGTGGACAACCTCCGCGGCACCTGTCGTCTGCGTCATCGTGGAGCCATGGACAGCACATCCGAGCCCCAACCACCCGTCGTCCCGGGGTACGTCCTGACCCTCCCGCTCGGCACCGGAGCGCAGGGCACGGTCTGGCGGGCCACTCGAGTGGCCGATCGCGCCGACCGAGCCATCAAGGTCGTGGCCTCGTGCGGCGCCGATGCGTTGGCCGGTTCGGTCGACAATCCGGACATGGTCCGGGTCCACGAGGTCCTCACCCTCGGCGATGGTCAGGTGGCGGTCGTCATGGACCTGATGGACGGAGGTTCCTTGCGTGGCCTGGTCGACGCCAGAGGTGTTCTCACCTCGGGCGAGACGGTCTCGCTGCTCGTGCCCTTGGCCCAGGCTCTGGGACGGCTGCATGCCCTGGGTCTGGTCCACGGTGATGTGTCACCGGACAACGTCCTCCTCGATGCCGACGGGCGACCCCGGTTGATCGATCTCGGTGCGGCCCACGGGCGCGGACTGGGCGCACGCGAAGTCTGGGGCACGGGCGGCTTCGTTGCCCCCGAGGTCGCCGTGGGTGGGGCCGACCCCACCCCCGCCTCCGATGTGTATGCCGTGGGGGCCCTGGGGTGGTTCGCCCTCACCGGGCGCGAACCGCGGTTGGGCGTTCCACCGTTCGGTCGCGACCGAAAGGAGGGCGTGGTGAGCGAGCCACTCCGACGAGCCCTGGCCCGTGCCGCCGATCTCGACCCGGCGGAGCGCCCTGACGCCGATCGACTGGCAGACCAGGTCTTTGCCGCAGCCACTGCCGAACCGCTGCCCACGACAGGGACCGACCCCGGCCACGGGATCACACGTCGGATCCGCGCGGCCATGGCCGAGGGTGCCGCGGCGCCGACCCCACCTGGTCGACGCGACCGCCTGATCGCGGCCCGGAGGTCGATGCTCGGCCGCCGCGGGCAGCAGTCGGCTGACCGCGATACCGAATCGGCCATGACCAGGCTCGTGCGTGGTCTGCGCGTCTGGCTGGTGCCCTTGGTGCTCACCGCGGGCCTGCTCGTCCTGGCCGGTGGCGCCTGGGGCGCGATCGAGGATCGTGCCGCCTCAGGTGGGGGTGCACGCGCGGGCACATCGGCCGGATCGGTCAAGCGCGTCATGCCGACCGCGGCCGATTCCTCGCCTGAGCCGATGGTGGACCCCTTGCACCTGCGTAGCATCGATGTGGCGACCGCGACGGGTCTGGTCCAGGCCCTGGCCGATCTGCGCGCCCGTGCCTGGTCGGACCCGGCTGGGCAGGCGTGGCACGACCTCAGCGCGGCCGGCAGCCCGGCTGCCACCGCTGACACCGCGGATCGCGAGGCCCTGATCGCCGCAGGGGAGCGTGCCGAGGCACTGACCATGACGGCAGGAACGGTCACGATCCGTGAGGGTGCTGGGACCGATCGGCTCGTCCTGCGCTCCCGGATCGACGTCGCCGCACATCGAATCAGCAGCCCCCGCGGGACGCGGGAGGTGGCGCCGACGGCCGGGGATCCCCTCGATCTGGAGGTTCGCTGGCTCGACGGCCGGTGGCAGCTCTGGTCGGTGTCCGAGCCTGCGTGACACCAGTGAGCGGCCCATCCCTGCCGGGGATGGGCCGCTCAATGGTGTGCCGTGATGCGGATCAGACCTCGAAGTTGCCGTCCTCGAGACGAGCCTTCATCGCGGTGAGGAAGCGCGCGGCATCCGCACCGTCGACGATCCGGTGGTCGTAGGACAGGGCGAGGTACACCATCGACCGGACTGCGATCGTCTCGCCACCGTCGGCGTCCTTGACCACGACCGGCCTCTTCACGACCGAGCCGGTGCCCAGGATCGCGACCTGTGGCTGGTTGATGATCGGGGTGTCGAAGAGCGCGCCACGCGACCCGGTGTTGGTGATCGTGAAGGTTCCGCCACCCAGGTCGTCCGGGGTGATTTTGTTGTTGCGGGTGCGATCCGCGAGGTCAGCGATCCCGCGGGCCAGGCCGGCAATGTTGAGGTCCCCTGCGTTCTTCAGAACCGGGACGAGCAAGCCCTTCTCGGTGTCGACGGCGATGCCGAGGTTCTCGGAGCCGTGGTAGGTGACCTCGTCACCGTCGATGCTCGCGTTGACGGTCGGGTAGGCCTTGAGCGCTTCCACCGCCGCGAGAGCGAAGAACGGGAGGAAGCTGAGCTTGGTGCCCTCACGCTTCTCGAAGTCACCCTTGGCGCGGTCGCGCAGGCGGGCCACCTTGGTGACGTCCACCTCCACGACCGTCGTCAACTGGGCAGAGATCTGCAGGGACTCGACCATCCGCTTGGCGATCACCTTGCGCAGGCGCGACATGGGCTGGGTGGTGCCGCGCAGGCCGGACGTGTCAGCGGCCGGAGCCGCGGGAGCAGCCGGGGCCTGCGCAGGCGCCGCGGCGGCGGCCGGTGCCGGCTCGGGTGCCTTGGCGGCCTCGGCAGCCGCGACGACGTCCTGCTTGCGGATGCGGCCGCCGATCCCGGTGCCCTTGATGGTCGCCAGGTCGATGCCGTTGTCGGCGGCCAATTTGCGGACCAGGGGAGTCACATAGGACGCCGCGTCCTCGGCCGCCGGTGCGCCCGATGGCGCCTCTTCGCGAGCAGGTGCGGGCGCCGGAGCAGGCGCCGGGGCCGCCGGCGCAGGTGCGGGTGCCGGAGCAGCCGGGGCAGGCTCGGGTGCCGGAGCAGGCTCGGGCTCAGGTGCTGGAGCCTCAACCGGTGCCGCGCCGGAACCACCGCCGGACACCTCGCCGCCGATGATGGCCAGGTCAGCGCCCACCGGGACGGTCTGGTCCTCCCCGGCGAGGATCTTGGTCAGCTTGCCGGCCGCCGGTGACGGGATCTCGGTGTCGACCTTGTCGGTCGAGACCTCAAGGAGTGGCTCGTCGACGGCGACATCGTCGCCCTCGGCCTTGAGCCACCGTGTGATGGTGCCCTCGGTGACCGACTCGCCGAGCGCGGGCATCGTCACCGTCGTGCCCCCGCTGACCTCGCCGTCGCCGGAGCCGGTGTCGGCCGTTGCCTGCTGCGGGGGAGCCGCCTCGGTCGAGGGCTGGGCCGGTTCCTGGCCGCCCTGGTCCCCGGCCTGCGCGACCTCGTTCGCGTCCTGGGCGTCGTCGATCGCGTCGCCGTCACCGCTTTGGCCCGAGTTGTCCGCCGGTGCTTCGGCGGGCTCCTCCTCGGCCGCTGGAGCCTGCTCCTGGTCGCCGCCACCGGAACCGTCACCGATGACCGCGAGATCGGCACCGACTGGGACCGTGTCGTCCTCCTGAACCAAGATCTCCTCGAGCACCCCCGCCACCGGCGAGGGGATCTCGGTGTCGACCTTGTCGGTCGAGACCTCGAGGAGTGGCTCATCGACCTCGACACGCTCGCCCACAGCCTTGAGCCAGCGGGTGACGGTCCCTTCGGTGACGGACTCTCCCAGGGCGGGCATGGTCACGCGTTCAGACATGTGCTCGGTTCTCCTTCGTAGGTGACGGCGGTCACCATGCTAGTTGTCGGCCGGTCGGTCTAGGCATGGGCATGGAGCGGCTTTCCGGCGAGCGCCAGATGAGCCTCGCCCAGGGCTTCATTCTGGGTCGGGTGGGCATGGATCAGGCTGGCGACGTCCTCGGGGTGAGCCTCCCACGAGACGATGAGTTGTGCCTCGCCGATCTGCTCCCCGACCCTGGCCCCGATCATGTGGATTCCGACGACGGGACCATCGTTGCGTCGCACCAGCCGCACGAAGCCCTGGGTGCCCAGGATCTGGCTCTTGCCGTTGCCGCCGAGGTTGTAGTCATAGGTCTGCACCTCGTCGCCGTATGCCGCGCGCGCGCGTTCCTCGGTCAGCCCCACCGACGCGATCTCCGGGTCGCAGTAGGTGACCTTCGGAATGAGGGTGTCGTCCACCGGTGTCGGTGAGAGGCCGGCGATCTCCTCGGCAACGAAGATGCCGTGCGCGAAGCCTCGATGGGCCAACTGGAGGCCGGGGACGAGGTCGCCCACGGCATACACGTTCTCGACATTGCTGCGCAGCCGCTCGTCGGTGGGGACGAACCCGCGATCCACGACGATGCCGGCCTCCTCGTAGCCCAGACCCTCGCTCACCGGACCGCGCCCGACGGCCACGAGCAGCAGGTCGGCCTCGATGGTCGTGCCGTCCTCGAGGGTGACCGAGACGCCGTCCTCGCCCTGGGTGGCCCCGCTGAAGCGAGCGCCGGTGCGGACGGTGATCTTGCGCTTGCGGAAGGCCCGGGTGAGCTGGGCGCTGATGCTGGGTTCCTCCGCGGGGACGAGTCGGTCGAGGGCCTCGACGACGGTGACCTGGGCACCGAAGGAGGCGAAGACGGACGCGAACTCGACGCCGATGACGCCTCCGCCGAGCACCACGACGCGCTCGGGCAACTCGGTCAGGCCGAGCGCCTGGTCGGACGTCATGATGCGGCCGCTGATCTCGAGGCCGGGAAGGGATCGAGGCTGGGATCCCGTGGCCAGGACCAGGTGGCGGCCCGTCAGGATTCGGTCCCCGACTGCCACGGTCTGAGCGTCGACGAGCCGACCGTCGCCTTCGACATAGGTGATCGCGGCCGAGGCGACCAGTCCCTGCAGTCCCTTGTGGAGGCGGCCGACGACACCTTGTTGGTAGGACAGGACCTTGTCGAGGTCGATGCCCTCGAGGACGGCGTTGACGCCGATCGACGCTGCATGGCGGGTCTCGTCGGCGACCTCCGCGGCGTGCAGCAGGGCCTTGGTGGGGATGCAGCCGCGGTGCAGGCACGTCCCACCCAACTTGTCACGCTCGACGAGGGCGACGGACAGGCCGAGTTGGGCAGCCCGCAGCGCGCACGCGTAGCCGCCGCTGCCACCGCCCAGGATGACCAGGTCGTAGGTGTCGGGAACATCGGCGGTGGCCGGCATGCGTCTCCTCAGGGCAATCGGGGGTGTGCCTGCATCTTGTCATCGAATGTCGGTGGGACGGGCGGGGAAAGCGGTGGACGACCCCGCGGCATACGTGAAAGGTTGGGGACCACGCGAGACCGCCGGAGCGGCGGGAGAGGAGGACCGCATGAGTGGCACCAGCGGGCACACCCCGGCCAGTGACGACGTCAAGCGCAAGTTCCGCGAGGCGCTGGAGAAGAAGCACGCCCACGGGGGAGCAGATGTCTCTCGAGGTGGGGACGGGGGCAAGGTGGACCAGGCCCACGGTCCCGAGACGAGCGCGCGCCAGCAACAGTTCCGCCGCAAGTCGGGCTGAGGCACCAGCGAACCACGGGTCGGGTCGGACGCGCGTCCGCCCCGACCCGTGGTCGTTCAGGCGTACTGCTCGATGAGGGCGACGAGGGAAGCGACGCCGTAGCCCGTGCCGCCCTTGGGTGCCATGCCGAGCGGGCCGCCCTCGTTGAACGACGGGCCGGCGATGTCGATGTGGGCCCATGGGGTGCCCTCGGGCACGAAGGTCGACAGGAAGAGACCGGCGGTCAGCATGCCGCCCCAACGATCGGCCTTGTGGGCGATGTCCGCGGTCTGCGACTCCAGGCCCTTGCGGAGGCTTTCGGGCAGTGGCATCGGCCATGACGGCTCGCCCGCAGTGGCTCCGGCGAGCACGACCCGGTCGCGGAAGGAGTCGTCGTTGGCCATGACACCGGCGACGAGATTGCCCAGGGCGACCATCTGGGCACCGGTCAGGGTCGCGATGTCGATGATCGCGTCCGGCTTCTTCTCGGCAGCCAGGCACAGGCCGTCGCCGAGCACCATGCGACCCTCGGCGTCGGTGTCGATGATCTCGACGGTCGACCTGTTGCGCATGGTCACGACGTCACTGGGGCGTTGGGCCGTGCCGCTCGGCATGTTCTCGGCCAGGCAGAGGTAGCCGGTCACGGCCACGGGAAGATCGAGCTCGGCGGCGGCCATGACCGCAGCGGCCACGGCGGCGGCACCGGCCATGTCCGACTTCATGGTCAGCATGCCGGCCGACGGTTTGATGCAGAGGCCACCGGAGTCGAAGGTGATCCCCTTGCCGACCAGCGCGATCGACGCCTTGGCCTTGGCCGGCTTCCACGACATCGTGACGATGCGGGGCGGGTTGGCCGATCCCTGTCCGACACCGACGATGCCACCGAAACCGCCCTTGGCCAGAGCCTTCTCGTCGAGTGAGGTGACGGTGACCTTGGCAGGGCTGGCCTTGGCGCGGTCCTTGGCGGCGGCCTCGAAGGACGCCGGGTAGAGGACGTTGGGCGGAGTGTTGACCAGGTCGCGCGTCCAGTCGCGGGCGCGGCCGATGACCTCGGCGCGGGCCACCGCGTCCTTGACGCCCTTGCCCGCCCCGAGCGTCGAGACCACGGTGATCTTCTGCACGGCCGTGGTGTCGGCCTTGGCGCCGATCTTGGCGAAGCAATAGCCGCCGCCGGCGGCTCCGTCGGCTGCCGCGGCCAGTGCCGTCAGGTCCGCCGTGGGCAGGGCGAGCACGACGTGCTTCTTGCTGCGCAATGCCCTGACGGCATCTGCCGCGGCGGCGCGCAGCGCTTCGCCGGTGACCTCCTTGCCGAGCCCGGTGACCGTGACACTCCTCGCCCTGACACCGGGCACCGACGCAAAGCGACCGACCTCACCGGCCGAGCCCTTGGCGTCGAGGTCGGCGAGCATCGCCTCCAGGTGCACGGCCGCGGTCGACGGCAGACCATGCCCCGGGGCCAGGAGGGCCCCGTCCTTGCCCTCGATCGATGCCACGACGACGGAGTCCGCCGCGATGTCGGCCGGCGTGCGGGTGGTGACGGTCAGTGTCGGCACGGGTGTGTGCTCCTTGGTCCGGGGATGCCTGTCCGGGCACTCTAGCGAGCAGGGCCGCGATAGGTTCGGGACATGGCGACGCAACTGACCTCCCCGATCCATGACCGACACGTCGCGCTCGGCGCGAAGATGGCCGACTTCGGCGGGTGGGACATGCCGATCGAGTATCCCGGGGGTGGGGTCGTCGCCGAGCACACCGCCGTCCGTGAGCGGGTCGGCATCTTCGACGTCTCGCACCTGGGCAAGGCTCGCGTCTCGGGCCCGGGCGCCAAGGACTTCGTCAACTCCTGCCTCACCAACGACCTGGGCCGGATCGCGCCGGGCAAGGCGCAATACACGATGTGCTGCACCGAAACCGGTGGGGTCGTCGACGACCTGATTCAGTACCTGCGGGGCGATGACGACGTCTTCCTCATCCCCAATGCGGCCAACACGACCAAGGTCGTGGAGTTGCTCACGGCCGCCGCGCCGGAGGGCATCACCGTCGAGAACCTCCACCGCGACTACGGCGTCATCGCCGTCCAGGGCACGAAATCCGACGAGGTGCTCGAGGCCCTGGGCCTGCCGGTCGACCATGAGTACATGTCGTTCGTCGAGGTCGACTGGGAAGGCCTGCCGGTCATCGTCTGTCGCACGGGGTACACGGGCGAACGTGGCTATGAGATCGTCCCGGCCTGGGATGTCACGGGCTCGGTGTGGGACGCGCTCCTGGCCGAGGTCCGCGCGCAAGGGGGTATGCCGTGTGGTCTCGGTGCGCGCGACACCCTGCGGACCGAGATGGGTTACCCACTGCATGGCAATGACCTGTCGCTCGACATCACACCCGTCATGGCCGGCGCGGCCTGGGCGGTCGGCTGGGACAAGGAGTCCTTCTGGGGGAAGGAATCGCTCGCTGCCGAGCGCGCTGCCAAGAACACACGCCTGACCCGTGGCCTGCTCGTCACCGGTCGCGGCATCCCGCGCAGCCACTGCGAGGTCAAGGATGCCGACGGCAACGTCATCGGCGAGGTCACGTCCGGCACCTTCAGCCCCACCCTGAAGCAGGGCATCGCGCTCGCCCTCTGCGACCGCTCGGTCAGCTTGGGTGACGAGGTCGTGATCGACGTACGCGGCCGCGCGATCCCGGCGACCGTGACCAAGCCGCCCTTCGTCGAGGTCGGCGTCCGCGCGAACTGAACCCCGCGGCATACCCAGCGAGCAGGAGCGACGATGAGTGAGAAGTGGACCTGGAACTTCCTCGACGCCGACGGCGGCGAGGTCGACGGCGAGTCGACGACGGGGACCGAGTTCCCCACGCAGTCCGATGCCGAGAGTTGGCTGGGGGAGACCTGGCCCGACCTCTTCGGCGAGGGCGTCAAAGCCGTGACCCTCAAGCGGGACGGAGCAGAGGTCTACGGTCCGATGAGCCTCGAACCGCCGGCGAACGGCTCCGGCGGCTCCTGGTAGGTCAGCTCGGGTAGGCGCCGCGCGCGACCTGCGGGCGTGGCATCCGCGTGCGGCGCATCTGGAAGACGCGCAAGGCGGCATACATGCCACCGCCGGCCGGGGAGCTGCCGAACTTCGCGATGATCAGTTTTTTGAGGCGGCGCCACATGATGACGCAGTCCAGGACGGCGAAGATGATCAGGCCGTAGACGAGGACGAAGACGATCGTCATCGCCCAACTCTGCCGGATGAAGGAGAGCGCGAGCACCACGAGCATCACCGGCAGCATGAATTCGCCCAGGCTCCACCGCGCGTCGACATAGTCGCGGATGTAGCGCTTCTCCGGGCCCTTGTCGCGGACCGGGAGGTAACGGTCGTCGCCGGTCACCATGGCCTGTCGCTGGCGAGCGAAGGCCTCCTGGCGCTTGGCCTTGTCGACCCCGCGTGCCTTCTTGCGGTCGGTCACCACCAACGGCTGTTTGCGGGCGGCCTCCTGGTCGCGCCGCTTGGGCGTGGGGCGGTTCTTGGCACCCTCACGCTCGGGGTGGAGCGCCTTGTCGGCCAGCTCCTCGTTGGTGGTCTTCTTCCGTCCGAACACCAGCAGAGTGTATGCCGCGCACTCCCGTCGCCCGGTGCGCCGCCCTAGGTGTACCCGGCCATCACGTTGGTGACAGTCGACTGGTGGGGGGTTTTCCTCCGAGTGCGCTGTGACGGCGTTCATTGTTGTAGTGCTCGATCCAGGGGGCAAGGGCGTCGGTGCGGGCCTGGTTGCTGGTGAACACTTGGCGGTAGGCCCACTCGGTGGCCAGGGTTCGGTTGAGCCGTTCGACCTTCCCGTTCTGCCAGGGGCAGTGGGGCTTGATGAACTTCTGCTTGGCTCCGAGGGCGGCACACACTCGCTTCATGTCGGCGCTGTGGCGGTAGGCGAAGGCGTTGTCGGTCATGACGCGTTCGATGACGGTGATGCCTTGGGCGGCGAAGTACGCCGCAGCCCGCTCCAGGAAGTCCGCGCAGGTGGGTCCTTTCTCGTCGGGCAGGACTTCGGAGTAGCCCAGCCGGGAGTAGTCATCGATCAGCGAGTGGACGTAGTCGTACCCGATCTTGTCCCGCTTGCCCTTGGCGGCCTGGGTGGCAGCCAACCCGTGAGCGCGCCACCCGCCCCCGTCAGGGATCTTGCCGAGCTTCTTGACGTCCATGTGCACCAGTTCGCCCGGATAGTCGCGTTCGTAGCGTTCCGCGCTCTGTTTCGAGGACCTGATCACCTCCCCGGTCATCGGGTCCAACTCGCGCAGGTACGGCATCTGGTGACGGCGCAGGATCCGTGAGACCGTCCGCGCCGGCACGCCCACCTTCGGTCCCAGGACGTCAGGGCCTTCACGGTCCGTGACCCGCGCTCTCAGGACGGCTTCCTCGACCTCGGGAGCCGTCCTGCGGGGGCTGGTGCGTGGGCGTGAGGATCGGTTCGCCAACCCGCCTTCCCCTTCAGCGGCGTGACGACTGATCCACGTCGCGACGCACTTGCGCGAGACCCCCATCGCCGCCGCGATGTGCGCCTGTTTCCATCCCTGCTGATGACGCTGGACGATCAAGCGGCGGCCATGAACAGTTAAACGGGCATTAGCGTGGGACACGAGAACCTCCGGGTTGGAGTGGGCCTTAGACAAGCCACATCCCACCCGGAGGTTCTCCCGCGTTCAAGCACCCACACTGCTACCAACCTCCTGGCCGGGTACACCTAGGGTGGGGCGGGTGAGCGACACCCCCACCACCGACATCCTGTCCGCCGACA
>ERZ795057.1228-NODE-1228-length-22986-cov-12.305046_pt1 | contig 22986 bp, 19 predicted proteins | sample MGYA00375141_ERZ795057 | MGnify/ENA primary metagenome ERZ795057 (study PRJEB30186, sample SAMN05720163) | activated sludge metagenome | isolation source: Anaerobic digester | place: Hong Kong | collected 2015-01-26 ... | reverse complement strand
GACGGGAAGAGCTGAATCGGGACAAGCGAGTTCGAGTTTGATTGAATCCGGAATTCAGAATGATCTCTTTCGAGACGTGGGTTCCAGAAACTAGGCAGAAGGCAGTTGGTCAAGACTGATCGTGACCCCAGGCAGAAGGCAGAAGTTAAAGAACAAATCTGAAACTTAAAGAACTGAAAATATATCGCCGCATCAGACTTCCGTCGATGCTAAGGCTTCAGGCTTCGCCTTTGGCTATGCCCGACAAGACGCCGGACATGGAAGGGGAAAGATAATTCAACCAAGGAAAACTCGCGCAAAGGCGCAGAGACGCAAGGAAAGAAATAGGAAAGATTATTCTTTATGTCTTGGTGGCTTGGTGTTTTGGCGCGAAGATGAACTATTCCTGAATGGCTCCTTGCACGTGACAGATTGTTTTTTCGCGGCTGAAGCCGCTCCTACACAAGAGACAACTCTATCTTTTTATTCCGGCTTCTGGATACTTTCTTTGTTCTTCTGAATTCTGACTACTGACTTCTGTATTCTTGCTTCAGAGACCTACATCGCAATCCATGCACCGAGATAGGCAAGGAGGATGCCCGCGATCAGTCCCACCGAACCGATCTGGACCCTCGTATCGCTGTGCGCAAGCAGTTCGAGGATACCCTTGCCCTTCCCGCCTGAGGCATTGGGATTGAGCATCTGGGTGACCATGGAGATGGTATCGAGTATCTTTTTTACGGTCTGCTCTTTCATGATGAGGAGAATGCAGCTGCAGATGATCATGAGGTAGGCATTCAGGAGCACGAACGTGCCGAAGACAAAGCCGGAGAGCCCCACCCGCGGATGAAGATTGTCCGTGGACATCTCCATGTGGATCGGCGCCATGATCTCCGCACCGCCGTCATTACCGCCGCATCCCACCAAGCCTATTGAGACTACAACCAGCATTACAAGCAGACAGATTCTGATTCCGCGCACAAAAGCCCCCCTCGCAAATTTATTCAAGTATATAACCGTATTATATATTTCCTGTCAACAATCTTTAAAGTATTCGCACCGTTCCTGCCGATAGAGGTGGCAGACTCTAATCCGGGGAGGAACACCACCGTGGGGGAATTTGACGATCTTATTGAAGAATTTGTTACCGAATCAAGGGAACATATAGCAGATATCGAAGAAGATCTCATAAAGATCGAATCGGATATGGAGAATATCGACACTGAGGTCATCAACAGGGTCTTCCGTGCCGCTCACTCCATCAAAGGCTCTGCCAAATTTCTCGATCTGATAAACATCGGCGATCTGGCCCATATCATGGAAGACGTGCTGAACCTTATCCGTTCGGGCAAGCTCATTCCTTCGAGCGAGATTGCCAATCCTCTGCTCCAGGCAGCCGACATGCTCAAGAACATGTTCGAGGATGTGATGTCCAGCAACGACATGGATATCTCCGAGCACGTCGCAGCCCTGAAGAAGATCCTGGATTCGGGCGGGTCAGCCCCGGCATCGAAGAAAGACAAGAGCCGCGGCGGCGACAAGACCGATATCTTCAGTGTCTTTAACATCGGCAAAGACGACCTTGCCAGGAAGCTGGAGATCGGCCAGGTCTACATGCTCGATGTGAACATGAAGAAAGCCAAGCTCGATGCATTTATCGAAGAACTTGACAACCTGGGTGAGACCCTCGGGGTCCATCATTCCCAGGCAGGAGATTCATCGATTCTGTTTACCACTATCATGGAACCGGACATGGTCCCCATGGCCCTGAGTATAGACAGCTCGCACGTGACACAGGTTACAGCAGACATGATCAAGACATCTGCCCAGGCAGCCCCTGGGACAAAACAGCAGACGAGGGAAGACATGCAGACAGCCAAGACAACCAAGAAAGCACCTCGCCAGACAGAACAGGTCGTTGCCGGACAGGCAGATACCAGTGAGGAGAGCCACGACAGAAACAAGAAGGTCCAATGGATTAAAGAGAATGAAGAGGAGAGAAAACCGGAGAACACCTCGTTTATCACGTTTTCTCTTGATAATGAAACCTACGCCGTGCCCATTCAGGCAATCGAAGAGATTATCGGGCTCCAGGATATCAGCCTGCTGCCCAACGTACCGGACTTTATCAAAGGGGTGATCAACCTGAGAGGCGACCTGGTCCCCATCATGGATCTCAGGCTCAAACTCGGGCTTGAGGAGAAAGAGTATACCCCGTTCACCGTATTCCTTATCGTAAGGGTCGAGGAACGGGTCATGGGTATGGTTGTAGACAACGTGGCAGACGTTCTCGTCATCGATCCCAAGAGGGTCCAGCAGACCCCGGCCTTCTCCACAAAGATATCAACCAACTTCATAGAGGGTGTGTACAAGGACCCTCAGGGCCAGATGGTCATTCTCATGGATATTCCGTCCCTGATCAATCCGGAGGAATGGGAGACCTCCGGCTACACGTTCATGTCCGCTTTGATGTGAAGAACGTGTGGATAATAAGCCCCACCATGCCCAGTGAGATATAGGTGTCCGCGAGGTTGAACGTCGGCCACCGGTAGTGCCCCAGGTAGAAGCTGAGGAAATCCACCACCTCGTTGAACAGTATCCTGTCCGTGAGATTGCCGATCGCCCCGGCAATGATGAAGCTCATGACCGTCTTCAACTGCCAGGAACTTCCACTCGACTTCCAGAAGATGGTGAAGATCGCCACCAGGGCGACGATGGTGACGCTCAGGAAGAAATAGGTCCTGTACGCCGCCGGTATATTCTGCAGCAGACTGAACGCTGCGCCGGTATTGCGCATGTGGATGATATCGAAGAAACCGGGAATGACAGTGAAACCGGTGCCGATATCAACCTGCTCGCATATGAGTCGTTTGGTCCACTGGTCCAGGGCATAGAGAGGAAGTACGAGCAGCATCCCCCACTTGAGGATTGAAGCCAGGCTGCGGCCTGCCCCTGTTTTCCCGCCTAGTTTCACGAAACATGTCTCCTTACCTGCCTGTGCAGGCCTTTTCCGTCACTGCCCGCCACATGGACAGGCAGTGACAGTATCTGCCTTGATCTATAGCTATGCGAGCTGCTCGGCGCACCGGGCACACACCTCGGGGTGCTCCGGACTCTTCCCGATGTCTTCGCTGTAGTGCCAGCATCTCGGGCACTTCCCGCCGGGGGCCTTGACTGCCTCTATTCTCAGCGTGCTGAATTCCTCGCTCTCGATGTAGGGGCCGTCGCCCTTGATCACGCCCACACCCGAACAGATGAATACATCGCCGAGCAGAGGTTCGATCCCCTGCAGGAATTCAAGGGTGTCGCCGTCTGCAATGAGATTGACCTTCGCATCTAAAGGATGGCCGATCACCTTGTCTCTTCTCGCCTGCTCCATCTGCTTGGACACTTCCTGGCGCAAAGCGATGATACGGTCCCACTTGCTCGTAAGATCGTCATCTTTGAGTGCCTCATCGGCATTCGGCATTGAGCTCAGGTGTACGCTCTCCTCCTTGCCTTCAAAGTCCGGAACATAATCCCAGATCTCCTCTGCAGTGAAAGCCAGGACCGGGGCAAGGAGTTTGGTAAGATCGACGAGGATCCTGAAGATAACGCTCTGCGCTGACTTTCTCTCATCAGAGGCGGCCTTGTACACGTAGAGCCTGTCCTTCAAGATATCCAGGTAGAATGCGCTCATGTCAACAACGCAGAAGTTGTGAACGAGCTGGTAGATGACATAGGGTTCGAACTCTTCATACGCCCGTCTCACCTTTTCGATGAGTTCCTGCGTCTTGTGCAGGGCGACCTTGTCCAGCTCCATCATGTCCTCATAGGCGACCATGTCGGATTTCGGGTCAAAGTCGTGCAGGTTGCCCAGCATGAACCGGCATGTGTTCCTGATACGGCGGTAGGTCTCCACGAGACGCTTGATGATCTCGTCGGATATCCTGATATCGGTCTTGTAATCCTGGGCACTTGCCCACAGCCGGAGAATCTCTGCCCCGTACTTCGATATGATCTCCTGGGGCGATATGGTGTTGCCCAGTGACTTGGACATCTTTCTCCCGTCGCCGTCCACCACGAACCCATGGGTCAGAACGGTCTTGTAGGGTGCTTCACCCCTCGTCCCCACCGATGCGAGCAGCGTGCTGTGGAACCAGCCCCTGTGCTGGTCGGAACCCTCGAGGTACATGTCCACAGGGATACCCATGCGCGGGTCGTCTTCGCACACGGCGGCATAACTCACCCCTGAATCGAACCAGACATCCACGATGTCTTCTTCCTTGTCGAAGGCAGAACCCGAACACTTGGGACATGAGGTGCCCTCGGGCAGGAGCTCGCTCGATGAATGCACAAACCAGGCATCGGCGCCCTCTTTCTCGAATATCGAGGCAACATGCTCTGCAATCGCCTCGGAAGAGACCACCTCGCCACAGTCCTTGCAGTAGAAGACCGGGATGGGAACGCCCCAGGAACGCTGCCTGGAGATGCACCAGTCAGGCCTGTTTTCCACCATGGAATAGATCCTGTTCTGCCCCCAGGAAGGGATCCACCGCACCCTTCTGATGGACTCGAGCGCCTTGACTCTCAGATCGCCTACTTCCATGGAGATGAACCACTGGTTGGTGGATCGGAAGATGATGGCGTTCTTGCAACGCCAGCAGTACGGATAGGAGTGGGCGTAGTCATCCACGGACAGGAGCGTTCCGGCGCGTTTCAGCGCGGCATTGACATCATCGTTTGCATCGAAGACGAACTTCCCGGCAAACTCCTCGACGTCCTTGGTGAAATTCCCGTCGTTGTCCACCGGTGCATAGATGTCGAGCCCGTAGACCTTGCCGATCTCATAGTCTTCCTCACCGTGTCCCGGAGCGATATGAACGCAGCCCGAACCAGCCTCCAAGGTGACAAACGGGGCAAGGATCATGAGGGACTCCCGATCGTAGAGCGGATGTTTTGCCTTCATGTGTTCGAGGAGGCCTCCCTTGAATACGGCCAGGGATTCATAGTTGTCCACACCGATCTGCCCCATCACGTCTTCGATGAGGTCTGTGGCAAGGATGAGCACACCGTACTTGTCGGTCTTGACTGCGGAGTATTCCAGGTCAGGATGCAGGGCGATGGCCAGGTTCGCCGGGATGGTCCACGGGGTGGTGGTCCAGATAACCACGTGGGTATCATCGACATGGTCGTTGAGCTCGGGGAGCTTCTCAGAGATATCCGAGAGCATCTTGAACCTGACGAAGATGGCAGGGGTCGTCTGGTCGTGGTATTCCACCTCTGCCTCGGCCAGTGCCGTGCCGCAGGTGGCGCACCAGTAGACCGGCTTGCGTGCCTTGTACAGGGAATCCTTGCCGATAAACTTGCCGAGTTCCCGTACAATGGTGGCTTCATAGCTGTATTTCATGGTGATATAGGGGTCGTCCCAGATACCCAGCACCCCGAGACGCTTGAATTCCGCGCGCTGGATATCGAGAAACTTATTGGCGTATTCCCGGCACTTCTTTCGTATATCCGCCTTGGACATCGTGGCGATCTCGTCACCCGTCTCGATCTCCACCTGGTGTTCGATGGGCAGGCCGTGGCAGTCCCACCCCGGAAGATAGAACGTATTGTGACCCATCATGAAGTAGGATTTGACAATAATATCCTTGAGAATCTTGTTCAGGGCAGTACCTAAGTGTATGTGCCCGTTTGCATATGGGGGACCGTCATGGAGTATGAATTTGTCCCAGTCCCTGGATTTGTCCAGAATCTTCTGGTAGAGGTTTTCATCTTCCCACCGGGAAAGCACTTCAGGCTCTTTGTTTACAAGCTTCGCTTTCATGGGAAATTCGGTCTTGGGTAAGCACAGTGTATCCTTGTAATCCATCCTATCCTCCTTGGTTATTCACGAATCCAGAATCTATCCCATGAAACAAAGTCTTGTCAATGCCTTGGATTCTTCACGCAGAAGTCCGGACGAGACGGGAGAGCCGGGAAAGGTCTTGTTTCAGACAGAATTTGGATGGCCCGATGCCGGCATCGGGCCATGAGTGAGTTTCCGTGCGGCTTCCGATTGTGCGTCAGGTGGTGGTTACTGCTTGAGCACCTCCCGTGCAATGACAATGCGCTGCACCTCGGAAGTACCCTCGTAAATGGTGGTGACCCGTGCGTCGCGGTAGAGCCGTTCCACCTTGTATTCCTTGGTATAACCGTAGCCGCCGTGGATCTGCAGGGCCTGGTATGCCGCCTTGTTCGCCAGTTCCGAGGCAAAGAGCTTTGCCATGGAGGCCTCTTTGGTAAAGCTCAGGCCCTGGTCCTTGCGGTCGGCGGCAGAGAGCGCGAGCCAGCTCGCAGCCTCGATCTGGGTTGCCATATCTGCGATCATCCACTGTATCGCCTGGAACGAACTGAGGTTTCTCCCGAACTGTTTGCGCTCTCCGGCATAGCTGATGGCCTCATCCAGGCATGCCCGGGCTATCCCCACTGCCTGGGAAGAGATGCCGATCCGGCCGCTGTCAAGGGCGTTCATGGCCACCTGAAATCCCTGACCCTCTCTGCCCAGGAGATTCTCTTTGGGAACCCTGCAGTCCTCGAAGATCAACTCCACCGTGTTCGATGCCCTCAGCCCCATCTTCTCCTCGGTGGCGCCGATGGAGAAGCCGGGGAAGTCCTTCTCGATAATAAAGGCCGTCAGTCCCCTGCTGCCCTTTTTCGGATCGGTCCGCGCGATGAGGTTGATCTTGTCGGCATAGGCCCCGTGGGTGATAAAAATCTTGGTGCCGTTGATGAGGTAATGGTCCCCCTTGTCTTCGGCCCGCATATTCATGCTCCCGGCATCCGAACCGGCCCCGGGTTCCGTCACGGCAAACGCCCCGAGCATCGCTCCGCTTGCCAGGGGGACCAGGTGGGTGTTCTTCTGCTCCTCTGTCCCGAACTTCAGCAGAGGCTCGGAGGACAGGTTCGCCACCGACATGGTTACCGCGGTGGACGCGCATGCATAGGCAATCTCCTGCAAAGCAAGGCAGTAGCTGACCGCCCCGGTGTCCGATCCCCCGTACTGCACCGGGACCATCATGCCCATCAGACCGAGTTCGCCCATCTTCTTAATGCTGTCATGGGGGAATATTTCCTCTTTGTCCCTTCGGCTTGCGTGGGGCTCGAGCTCCTTGCGCGCAAAGTCCCTCGCCATGAGCCGTATCATTTCCTGTTCACTGGTCAGTTGAAATGCCATGATCCGCTCCTTATGGGACAAAGATGACCACGAGCAGTTCCGTGGTCTCGCTGGTGGGGTTGCTCAGCTTGTGGTGCAGGGCTGAATTGAAGTGGATGTTACCGCCTTCTTTGAGCTTCGTGATGTTCTGCCCCACCTGTATGGAAAGCCCGCCCTTCAAAACATAGACGAATTCCTCACCCTCGTGGTGGTACTCGGCCCCCTTGTGCTCGGTCTTCGGCTCGATGGTCACGAGGTAGGCCCGCAGATGCTTGTCGAGGCCCGGTTTGGTGAGCGAGACATAGGCATAGGAGTCAACTCGCTTTTTATGGCTTTTCGCCCGCTTCTTCGAGGCCTTCTTCTCCTGTTCGTCCTCCACCTCTTCGATATCCATCTTGAAGGTGTGTCCGAGCTGAAGCACCAGAGAGACCGGCGGTGTCACCTCGTCATTCTCGATCTTTTCCAGGGTATCGAGCGGATATCCGGTCTCGAGGGCAAGGTCTTCAAGCGAGATCCCCTTTTCTTCCCTGATTGAGCGTATTCGCTGGCCAAAGGACTTCCACGTCTTCTTCTTTCTCAAAATGTTCCCTCCTTATCATGCAGCATAATTACAGCCCCATTGTGCAATGACCATACCGGTAGCCCCAACTCATAACATCACCCATCACTCCATTGCACTCAACGCTGATTGTATGTTTATTATACAACAATTAACAGGATTCTTCACGATTTTGTTGCACGAAATCCGATCATTATCCCGACAGGAGAAGATCGATTGCAAAAATCCTAAAATAAGGGTATTATAAAGTACTTATGATACATGTTATGAGGTTGTCATCGAGGATACTCTGTGCCGCTCTCTTCGGGGTGTTCCTTTTCTTCGTGCCGCATGCGGCATCGGCGGACACCTTGCTGAACGGATACACCTTCTCGGATGACAGCACCGATCTCCATGAGAACCCCTATTTCAGCGAATATGACCGCATGGTGGATTTTCTCACCAGCCTGTACGGATATGGCGATTTTTACGGATATGCCCTCTCCCAGGTCTTCCACCAGACCTTTGCCCTGGAGGGAATTGACTGCGTGGTGATCCGCGAGGATATTGATATTCCGCCCTACAGCGAGACCTCCCCCGACGTGGACGTGCACAACATTTACTATTATTATGCAAAGGACACCGACGACAACATCCATGTCCTGCAGATGGTATACTATTCGGACGGAGACAGCATCGGCTGGAACTATTCGGACCTGCCCGAAGGAGTCACGACCCTGAAGTATCCGGCATCCCCCTCCCCGGGCCAGGAGGTGTTTTTCGGCTATGTGGATGAGACCGGCAAACAGGTCGGCGACTTCCACGGCTGTGTCACCATCGTACACGAAGGTCTGCCCTGGACAGACGAATCCATCACCGAGTACCTCATTCCTGCCGCCGGGGTCCTTGCCCTGTCGTATAACCAGGGCGGCGGAATCAACGGATATTCCTTTGACGGCGTCGCCCCGGAATATGCCGAAGAGGAAGAAAGTACCTGGGAAGAATGGCTTGACGACAATTGCTTCATATCCGCCTGTTCTCCATAAGTACGCATCCTGCAGTTGATGCGACAACGGCAAGAAATACCTTGACATAAGGGCGAAACGGATATGAAATAGAATCACTGTTTCATGAAAGCATCAGGCTTTAGACACCGGGAACAGGACTACACTCAAAGACATCATATAACAGGTGGGCTATGATTGCATATCAACTGACCATACCGACCCAGAACACCCCGGGGAAACTTGCAGAGGTCTCGGGGATCCTTGCCAGGGAAAAGATCAATATCCGCGCGATCACCATTTCATCGTTCGGCGAACACGGATTCTTCAATATCCTGGTGGATGACCCGAAACTCGCAGAAAAGATCCTGGTCAAAGAGGGCATCAAGGCAAGCCTCACCCCGGTCATTGCCGTGCTCCTGGATGACAAGCCGGGCGGGATGGACAAGCTTGTCCGTCTTTTAGGAGACAGGGGCATCAATATAGAGAATGCCTACGGCTTTGTCATCGAGAGCAACAAGACAGCGGTGTTCGTTGTGGATGTCTCCGATCTCGAGGGGACCCAGAAGGTGCTCAAGGAAAACAAGTTCAAGACATTGAGCGCTGAGGCCCTGGCCACCATAGAGCCCTTCCACTATCTGAAGTACTGAACGAGGCACTAGGCGCTGGGCACTGGGCTTTAGGAAAATACAGAAACAAACAAATACAGGAGTTAGTACAAATATCTTGTGATACGATTTTTAATCTTGAGTCTTCCCTGTCCTGTGTCTCGTCAGGCGTAGTTATTACGAAGCCTGAAGCCATTGGCGAAGCGGGACGTGTCAGGGCGTAATTGAGAACGAAGCCGGATGCCTATTGCCTTTCCAACACTCCAGCACTCCATCATTCCATGTATTCTCTTTGGTCTTTGTCCTTCTGCCTGGGATCCCGTTCTATCTTGACTAACTGCCTTCTGCCTCGATCCTCGATCTCACTTGCTCGTTCTGCCTGAGATCTCGAACCCCATATCTTATTTTAGGAGCCCCGGCAGGAAGAGTGCAATCTGGGGGAACGGGATGAGGAGGAACGTGGTGATGAGCATGGCAATCAGCATGGGGATCACCCCTTTGAAGATGACATTGAGCGGCACGTCACGGGCAACCCCGCTGACCACATAGACATTCACCCCCACCGGCGGGGTGATGACCCCGATCTGGGTCACCAGCACGATGATCACGCCGAACCATATCGGGTCATACCCGAACTGCAGGACCACCGGGTAGAATATGGGGATCGTCAGCATGATCAATGCCAGCGAATCGATGAAACAGCCGCCTACAAAGTACACAAAGATAATCAGGGACATGATCACCGCAGCGGGGAGCTGTATCGATGAGATCCAGCTGGCAATGTCATAGGGGATGCGCGAGACCGCGAGGAAGTGCCCGAAGATGGTGGCTCCGGCTACGATCACCAGGATCATGCAGCTGGTCCTGGTGGTCTCGAACAGGGCGGAGATGAACCCGTCCCAGGTAAGGTTCCGTTTGATTATGGCAACCATCAGGGTGGAAAACGCGCCCACTGCGCCGGCCTCTGTGGGGGTGAAGATCCCGCCGAAGAGCCCGCCCATCACGAGGATAAAGATAATGAGGGTCTCGATAACCCCGGACAGTGATGCAATCTTTTCTTTCCACGAGGTCTTGGGCCCCCGGGGACCCAGTTCGGGTCTCAGGCTCGTCCATATGAGGATGCTTACGACCATGAGGGCTGTCAGGAGAATGCCCGGGAGAATCCCTGCCATGAAGAGCTCCCCGATGGACTGTTCCGTGAGGATGCCGTATACGATAAAAATAACGCTGGGCGGGATAAGGATCCCGAGGCTTCCCCCTGCAGCGACAACCCCGGTAGCCAGTTCGGGCTTGTAGTTGTACCGCTTCATCTCGGGCAAGGTTGCCGATGCCATGGTGGCAGCGGTGGCGTTGGTGGACCCGCAGATAGCGGCAAAGGCCGCACAGGCTCCGATGGTTGCAATGGCCAGGCCGCCGGGAAGATTGCCGATGAATTTATAGGCAGAATCAAACAGCCGTGACGAGATGCCCGAGTGAAATGCCAGCTGACCCATGAAAACAAACAGCGGTATCACGGTGAGACTATAGGAGCCGAACACCGAGAAGACGTCCTTGGCCAGGAGGTTGAGCGACGCATCAAAAGAGACGATCGAGCCGAACCCGACAAAGCCGATGAGTGCCATGAGAAATCCCACAGGCATCCGGGAAAAGATAAGGATGAAAAGTGCTGCGATACCGATAATGCCGATTGTGGTAGCGCTCATTCGATCTCAGCCCCCCTGAACTGACGCAGGAACTCGATGAAAAGCACAACGCACAGGAGCAGACACCCGAAGGAAATACCGTATAAGAACGGATATGTGGGCATCTGCAGTGTTGATGAGACCTCGCCCGAGATCTTCATGGTCTCGGCATACTTCGCGCACTGCCATGCAATGACGGCAAAGAGCACAATGGAGATAAAGGCATTGATGATATTGATGATTACCCTGGCAAGCCAGGGCAGTCGCTGCACGAGGAACTCGACCGCAATATGGCCCTTCTGGATGGAGGTATAGGGCAGGGAGAATGCGATCACCACCACCCCCGTGAACCCGACGATCTCGTATGTCCCGAGAATGGGATGTCTGAACGCCCTCATGATCACATCCGCAGTAGTGATCAGCATCATGAAGACCACTGCCGCTGCTGCAACCCAGTTCACCCGCTCGGCAATACGCGCAACGAATCGTTCTATCCTTAAAAATGATACCATAGCAATCCCACCAACAGTTCATGTGGACGCCCCATCAGAACCCTCACCGATGGGGCGTCTCCTGTCTCAGGTAGCAATTTCCCTATTGAGCGTACGTGCCCAACAATTCCTTCAAGAGTGCTACAGACTTCTCACCATCGACACCCTTGGCCTTTGCGGTTTCGACATAATCATTAATGACTGTTTCAACCGCGTTTTTCCATTTCTGTCCTTCTTCAGCAGAAAGCTCTATAATGCTGTTCCCGAGCTCCTTTGTGTATGCGAGGCCTTCCTGGTCAGCCTCGTCCCAGACATTGCCCTGGATGGTTATCCATTCTTCGCTGACCTCGGTAAATATCTTCTGAATATCGGCCGGGAGCGACTCCCATTTCTGCTTGTTCATGACCACAAACATGGCGGTAGTATACCCAACCACATGACAATCGGTCGTATAGTCGATAACCTCGGCCTGCTTCCAGCCCTTGAGTGTCTCGATGGGCCCGAATGTCCCTTCCACCACCCCTTTCTGAAGGGCTTCATAGGTGCCGCCCTGAGGCATTGCCACAGGAACACCGCCGAGCGCCTCGACAATCTTGGCTGACAGCCCTGTGGATCTGATCTTCATACCCTTGAGCTCCTCTAAGGTATTCACCGCAGTCTTGGTATGCAGCAGGCCCGGACCGTGTGCATGGAAATAGAGGGAATGGACATCGTCGAGTTCCTTAGGCATCATCTGCGCATAGTAATCATTCGCTATCCTTGTGGCTGCCTTCCCGTTGGGATAGCCCAGAGGCAGATCCACGGCCTCCATAACGGGGAAACGGCCCCTTGTGTAGGCGAAACAGGACATGCCCAGATCGGATATGCCGTTGACCACCCCGTCATAGCATTCCTTCGCACTTGTCAGGGTGCCACCGGGGAATATATTGATCTTGACCGCGCCCCCTGTGCGTTTCTGGATCTCTTCCGCCCACGCTATGCCTGCCTTGCACTGAGCATGGCTCGGCGGGAAGAAGATACTGTACGACAACTCTATCGGAGTTTCGGCCTTTACGGCCTCTTTTTCCGGCTCCGCCTTTTCTTCGGTGGTTTTACTGCAGGAACCACAGAGAAACAGAACAAATAGTCCACAGATAATAACGCTTATCGCCCTTTTCATTTGTCTTCCCCCTTTATAAAAATACGTATGTGTCATTAGCATGAACCCTTGAGCACGCTGAGAGTTCATAGCCGCAGGTCCTTGTCAGGACACTGTTGTTACTCAAGCCTTCTTATCCGGCACAGCTTAAACCGAAGGCAGAGGCCATTATAAAATATCCTTACGAGCTCAATACCCTTTCCCGGCCACCCCCAAAAAAGGTGTCATAACGTCCTTAAGCCAGCACACCTGATACCGTGCCGCAAATACATACCCCGCTTGGATGTAGACCAAAGGCCGACCGGGATGATCACACCTTCGCACCATCCGTACCGGCAGTCACTGCCGGGTCGGGTTCTTCGGAGTCGAACTCGACACCGCACCTGCTGCATTTTAATGAGTCGGCCCAGGTCATGGATCCGCATTCGGAACACAGGAAGATGGTCCCCTTCCCGGTGCCCGATATGTGTGTGCTGCAGGGAATCCCGCACAGCTTCTTGAGCAGTGCGATGATCTCTGAGAGCGCACCGAAAATGATGAAGAACACGATGCCGATGACCATGCCAACAGCACCACAGGCCAGCCAGAAGAATTCGCCGCGGATGATCGTGGCGGCGATGCTTGCAAGTGCCAGGGCAATCCCCGCCACAAGGAAGAGGCGCCCGATGATAGCCAGTCCCGCCTCTTTGCCCGTTGTGTCGGCAACCGCCTCCCTGATTATCCTTGCCATAGCATAATCCCTGTGCCCGCTGCTGTTTCTGCAGCACTACCCCGCAGCAGTGAGACTCCTCTCGATACGGCCGGCACCATAAGGACCGCCGTCCAAGGAGAACCACTGCAACCGTGATTACCCCCGCTTGGGGTGCTCTATCCGGTCACATACTCCCGATCCACACAATACGAGATCTGCAGCGTGTGCATCTTCTCCTGTTTCTCAGATACCGTAGACCTTCTCACCCGGCAGCACTTTAAACCCTTTTTCCTGCAGGATCCTGATGGCGCTGTCCGTTGAATCGAACCGGAAGATGATCACCGCATTTTCTCCGCTTCGCTCCACAAAGGCATACATGTATTCCACATTGACACCTTCTAAGGTAAGGGCCTCAAGAATACTGTGGAGGCCGCCCGGCTTGTCGGGCACTTCCACTGCAACGACATTGGTCCTGCCCACGGCAAATCCACTTGCATTGAGTATCTCTTTTGCCTTGGCCACGTCGTTTACGATCAACCGCAGGATACCAAAATCCGACGTATCGGCCAGAGACAGGGCACGAATATTGATGTTGGCATCACGAAGAGCCTTGGTCACACTGGAAAGTCCGCCTGGTTTGTTCTCCAGAAAGATCGATATTTGCTCCAACTTCATACAGGGTCTCCTTATATCTCTCTCTTGTCGACTACACGCTGGGCCTTGCCCTCAAACCGCTGCAGGCTCTTGGGCTCCACAAGTTTCACCTTGGTGGTAACTCCAAGGTAATCCTTGATATCCTTTGTAATGCGTTTTTCCAGTTTCTGCAACTCCCTGATCTCATCAGAGAAAACCTGTTGGCTCACTTCCACCTGAACTTCGAGGGTATCCATGGACCCTTCCCTGTCCACGATCAGCTGATAGTGCGGCTCGAGACCCTCAATGTCCATAAGAACACTCTCTATCTGAGACGGGAACACATTGACACCCCTGATGATAAGCATGTCGTCGCTCCGGCCGCTGACGCGTTCCATCCGCACAAAGGTTCTTCCGCACTTGCAGACCTGCGGCATGAGCCTGGAGATGTCCTTTGTCCGATACCTGATGAGCGGAAACGCCTCTTTGGTGATGGTGGTGAAGACCAGTTCGCCCTTCTGTCCATAGGGCAGCACCTCGCCTGATACCGGGTCTATCACCTCGACGATGAAGTGGTCCTCGAAGACATGGAGGCCGCAGCGTCCCTCGATACACTCCATGGCCACTCCGGGGCCCATAATCTCTGACAGGCCGTAGATATCCAGTGCGGTTATATCCAGGGCCTCTTCGATCTGGGCGCGCATCTTTTCACTCCAGGGCTCGGCACCGAGTATGCCGACCCTGAGCCTGAGCGACTTCATATCAACGCCCATCTCTTTGCCTGCCTCTGCCAGAAAGAGCAGATAGGAGGGGGTACAGCAGATTGCCGTCGGACCGAAGTCCTGAAGAAGCAGGATCTGTTTTTTCGTACTGCCTCCTGACATGGGTATGACGCTGGCGCCGAGTTTCTCCGCACCGTAGTGGGCACCGAGGCCGCCGGTGAACAGGCCGTACCCGTAGGCATTGTGGATGATATCGTTCTTCGTGAGCCCGGCAGCGGCAAAGGCGCGTGCCATGAGCTCTGCCCAGGTCTCGATGTCTCTCTTGGTATAGCCCACCACCGTTGGTTTTCCCGTGGTGCCCGATGAGGCATGGACCCGGACGATATTGGTCATGGGCACGGTGAACAGACCGAACGGATAGTTGTCCCGCAGGTCCTGCTTGCAGGTGAACGGGAGTCTTTTCAGATCATCGAGGCTGTTTATGTCATCAGGGGTTACACCTGCCTTGTCGAATGATTTGCGATAAAAACCCACTGTATGGTAGACCCGGCTCACTACCTGCTGCAGCCTTTTGAGCTGAAGGGCCTCCAGTGCCTCCCGGGGGAGCGTTTCGAATTCCTCGTTATAAATCATAAACAAACCTCCTTAATGAAATATCTCATTGGATCTTGACCTCTCTTCCTCTCTTGAATCCTTCTATGTTGATGGGCCTGATCTTTTCCTTGAGCATGGAATTGATGCATTCCAGCCACAGCGACTCGTCAGGCTCCAAAAGTGTTGAAAGTGTCCCGAGAAGGATGATGTTCACCCCCCGGGGATTGCCCATTTCTTCAGCGATACTGCTGCCGTCCACCATGTGTATCCGCCCGGTTCTCTCCTTGAGGATGGGGGTGATATCAGGATAGCCCTCTTTCCCGGAGATTACCGAAGGGGGAGAGAGCCGGTAGGAGTTGATGATCACATGAGCATCCTCTTTGAGATATTCCACATAGCGCGCCGTCTCGAGCTCTTCAAATGAGAGCAGGATATCGCAGCTCCCAAGCGGGATCAGAGGCGATGCAACCTGACGCCCGTACCTAACGTGGGACATGACGCTGCCCCCCCGCTGTGCCATGCCGTGGATCTCCGACTTCTTCACGTCGTATCCATGACGCATCATAACCTCAGAGAGCATGTCCGACGCAAGGATAATGCCCTGTCCGCCGACACCAGCCATCAAGACGTTCATTCTCCACCTCCAATCGCGGACGGTCCGCACAGGTCGGCGCATACCCCGCATCCCACGCACATATCATTGATGTATGCCTTGTCTTCCTTGAACTCGATTGCCGGGCACCCGATTCCGATGCACACCTTGCACCCCGTACAGGCTTCACTGTCAACCACCAGCCTCTTGCCGGATACGTTCCTTGATTTGAGCAGCACGCAGGGCGCCTTGGAGATGATAACGGCCGGGCCCTCATATGCCAGGGCCTCCTTGATATCCTTTCTCGTCTTCTTGATGTCATAGGGGTCGATGGTTCTCACCCACGTGATACCCAGGGCCTTGACCAGTTCCTCCAGGTTCAGACTGGTGGTCTGTTCACCCCGGATGGTAATGCCGGTTCCCGGATGGTTCTGAGAACCGGTCATGGCGGTCGTCCGGTTGTCGAGGATCACGATCACGGCAGCCCCCCTGTTGTATGCAAGGTTGGCCAGTCCGGTGATGCCGGAATGGAAGAAGGTGGAATCACCGATAACCGCAGCAATATTCTCCTTGCCCGCACCGAAGACCTTGGACATGCCGTGGGCGTGGTTTATTCCCGCACCCATGCACAGGGTCGTATCTATAGCATCCAGCGGCGGCAGGAATCCCAGGGTATAACAGCCGATATCGCCGGCGATAAAGCACTTGTTTCTCTTGAGCGCCCAGAGCAGACTCCGGTGAGGACAGCCCGGGCACATGCTCGGTGGGCGGCCGGGGAGCGGATGTTCCTTCAGCGGCTCAGGGTCCTGTCCGGATATGGCGCTCTTCACGATGTCCGGATTCAGCTCCCCGCACATGGGCAGCCTGTCCTTGCCGTGACAGTCAATCCCCAGTGCCTTTACCTGCTCCTCCATGAAGCCGTCCAGTTCTTCCACGATCCAGAGAGTTTCCACCTTTGCGGCAAAATCCCGGATGATCTCATCAGGCAGCGGGTACGACATCCCGAGCTTCAAAAAAGACGCGGTAGGGAACGCCTCCTTTGCGTACTGGTAGGCGACACCCGATGAAATGATGCCGATGGAGGTATCAGCCATCTCTATGGTGTTGAGCTCGGAGGTGTTCGAGTATGCCCTGAGCGAACATATGCGCTCCTCGATTACCGGATGGCGCCTCCGTGCATTGGCAGGCAGCATCACCAACTCGGCCGGATGCCTCTCAATGCTCGGGGTCAGCTGCTCTGCAGCATCACCTGTTTCCACGATGCCCATGGAATGGGAGATCCGTGTCGTTGTCCTCAGCATCACCGGGGTCTCGAACTTCTCGGAGATGCCGATTGCTTCGATCATGTAATCCTTTGCCTCCTGGGACGTCGAAGGCTCCAGCATCGGGATCTTTGCAAAGCGCGCATAGTGTCTGTTGTCCTGTTCGTTCTGCGAGGAAAAGAGCTCGGGATCATCGGCACTCACGAGCACGAGCCCGCCCCTGATCAGCGTATAGGGCAGAGTCATGAGCGGGTCCGCCGCCACATTGACCCCGACATGCTTCATCACCGCGATGGATCGTGCACCTGCATAGGATGCTCCGGCGGCCACTTCAAGGGCGACTTTCTCGTTGGGTGTCCATTCAGCATGGATCCGAGGATACTCTTTTGCAATGGTCTCGAGCACCTCGGTACTTGGTGTGCCGGGATACGCAGAAGCAAAGGAAACCCCAGCCTCATATGCCCCCCTGGCAATCGCCTCATTACCACTTAACATCTTCTTCATTGTGGCTCCCTTTATGCGGATATAAAAAAAAGGCCATGGCTTTATGCCCACGGCCTTTTTCTCTTCGTCAACTAGGACCTTGGCCTATGGGCAGATAAACCTCTCCCTAAAATAGATAAAGTAATAATAAGCCACGGTCCTTACTGTACTCTGCATCATGTCCGGCATTATATCTATAGATAGGTTTTTTCTGTCAAGCCTTTTCTTTTCATGAGGATAAAGACTCTTGACATACGGCACTGAGTTCTTATAGCCTCCCAAGTCCTGGAGGCGGGGTAAAATCTATGAAGAGTACAGAGGCGTGGATTGCGCTGGACCTCATACCGGGTATCGGACCGAAAACCATACAAAAGCTTTTGGAGATCTACCATACACCGGCTGATATCCTGTCCGCGCCACCCTCCCAGTTCAATAATCTGAGCTTTTTGAATGCCGCCCAGAAGACCGCGCTCGTAGCAGGAGTGGATGAAAAGGCTCTCGCCAATGTGATGGAAACCCTGGAATCCCATGGGGGCCATGCCCTCTGCCTGGATGACCCCGCATATCCCGAGATGCTCCGCCACATAGCGGATCCTCCGAGCGTTCTCTATATAAAGGGAGATCTCCATGATCTGCAGCCGGCGGTGGCCATTGTGGGAACACGATCCCCATCGCACTACGGAAAAGATACGGCGCTGAGGCTCGGCCGTGACCTGAGTACCATGGGGATATCCGTGGTGTCCGGACTGGCCCGGGGCATCGACACCCATGCCCATCAGGGGGCACTCCAGGGTATTGCGAAGACGGTGGGTGTACTCGGCTCCGGCATCGATGCCATCTACCCGCCGGAGAACAAAGCACTGGCCGAGGCCATTGCGCAGCAGGGTGCGATTGTATCGGAGTTCCCCCCGGGCACCCATCCGGATCCGAAGAATTTCCCCCGGAGAAACAGGATCATCTCAGCACTTTCCACCGGGGTGATCGTGATCGAGGCCGCCTATAAATCCGGCGCATTGATCACGGCCCGCTATGCAGGGGAACAGGGGAAATGTCTCATGGCGATCCCTGGCGCGGTTACCAATATCCGTTCCCAGGGCCCGCACCACCTTATCCGCCAGGGTGCGATACTGGTCCGCGATGCAGCCGACGTCATCATGGAAATCGCACCCCAGGTAAAGGGATTTATCTCGGATACCGAAAAACACGGCGAAGACCGCGACGATATTGTGAGAGCCTGCTCAGGTCAGGCACTCAGTATTGACGATATAGCACATGAGCTCCATATGACGGTTTCAGAGGTGACGCAGAGAATCAGCATGCTGGAATTGTCAGGAGAGATCATCAAGGTTGATGGAAACAGATTTATTGCAAGGAGCGGCAATGGGTAAATCACTGGTGATTGTCGAGTCACCCACAAAGGCGCGAACCATAAAGCGCTATCTGGGGAAAGACTATGAAGTCGAGGCCACAATGGGGCATATCAAGGACCTGCCCAAAAGTGTGCTCGGTGTGGATATAGAAAGCGGCTTTCTTCCGAACTACAAGGTAAAGCCCGACAAGAGGGATATCGTGAAGAAGCTGAGGAAGCAGGCTGCATCAGCCGACCATATCTATCTCGCTTCAGACCCCGACCGGGAAGGCGAAGCCATCGCATGGCACGTGGTGGAGGAACTGAAGAAACCCGCCTCTGATGTGGGCCGGATCATATTTCACGAGATCACGAAAAAGGCCATAACCGAGGCCTTAAGCAACGCAACGAAGCTCAACGAATCTCTCTACAATGCCCAGAAAGCCAGGAGGGTAATGGACAGGATCGTGGGGTACACCATGAGCCCTCTGCTGTGGAAAAAGGTGAAACGGGGACTGTCGGGAGGACGGGTTCAGTCTGTCGCCGTGCGCCTGATCTGCATGAGACAGGAGGAGATCGAGAGCTTTGTTCCCAAGGAATACTGGACCATCGATTGCGTGCTCAAGACCTCGGGCGGCGAAGAATTCCCGGCAAAGGTGGTGGTGCCCAAAGAGATCCCGGACGAGGCTTCTGCCAGGAACATCGCCGATGCTATCCGAAATGCTCAGGCGATAACGATTGACAAGATCAAGAAACAGGTCAGGTACAAGAATCCTCTTCCGCCTTTTATCACCTCCACCCTGCAGCAGGCCGCATCCACAAGACTCAGGTTCTCTGCAAAAAAGAGCATGATGCTCGCACAGCAGCTCTATGAGGGAATAGGCATCGGGAGTGACGAGATCACCGGTCTTATCACCTATATGAGAACAGATTCCCCGGTTGTCTCCTCAGATGCGATAAAACAGGTCCGTGACTTTATCCCGGCACACTATGGAAAGGACTACCTGCCGGAGAAATCCAGGCAGTACAGGGCCAAGAAGTCGGCGCAGGAGGCACACGAGGCCATCAGACCCACGAGTGTGGAAAACACCCCCGAAAGCATAAAGCGGTTCCTGTCCCCGGACCAGTATGCCCTCTACGACCTTATCTGGAAGCGCTTCATCGCATCCCAGATGAAGAGCGCGGCATACGACCAGACCACGGTGGATATCAAAGCCGGTGAGTGCGAACTCAGGGCAAACGGATCGATCATGAAGTTTGACGGCTTTCTACGGGCGTACAACATCCAGGAGGAAAACGACACCCTCCTGCCTGAGAGCCTTGCTCAGGGAGACCGGCTCACCCTTAGCAAGATGGACGAGAAACAGCACTTCACCCAGCCGCCTGCCCGTTATACAGAGGCAAGTCTGATCAAGGAACTTGAAGAAAAGGGAATCGGCAGGCCGAGCACCTATGCCCCGATCATCTCAACGATCCAGGACAGGGGGTATGTCAGGCTGGAACAGCGGGCCTTCGTCCCCACCGAGTTGGGCCGGGACGTCAACGATCTTTTGGTCAAGCACTACCCGCACATCTTAGACATCGGGTTCACGGCAAGGATGGAGGATTCCCTCGACGAACTCGAAGAAGGCCACATCGATTATTTAAAGACCATGAGCTCGTTTTATCAGACCTACAGCAATGAGCACGAACTCGCCACGGACCGCATGGAGAATCTTCGTGCCATCAACAGGCCTTCAGGCATTCAGTGTGAGGAATGCGGGAAGGACATGCTCATAAAACTCGGAAAGAACGGGCATTTCCTCGGATGTTCCGGATACCCGGACTGCAAGAACACGAAAGAGTTCACCAGGGATGAAAACGGCAAGATCACGATCATTGCATCCCCGGAGCCCGAACTCACCGATATCTCCTGTGACAAGTGCGGATCACCCATGGTGTCCAAGCGGGGCAAGTACGGGATGTTCCTGGCATGCAGCAATTATCCGGCGTGCAAGAACACCCAGCCGCTCAACAAGACCGAACCCACCGACAAAACGTGTGACAAGTGCGGATCGACCATGGTAATCCGTCACGGCCGCTTCGGCCCCTTCCTTGCCTGCAGCAACTATCCTGAGTGTAAGAATATCCAGCCCTACCCCTTGGGGCTGAAATGCCCGATGCCCGGATGCTCCGGTGAGATCGTCCAGCAGCGCTCGAAGCGGGGAAAGATGTACTATTCCTGCACGGAAAAAGACTGCAAGTTCATCAGCTGGACAAAACCCGTCGAGAAGAAGTGCCCTGTCTGCCAGGCAGATTTCCTCGTCAAGAAAGGCAGCAGCGAATCATGCCCGAACCCTGATTGCGACTATGAAACCAGCAGCTAGGGTCAGGGTAATAGGCGGCGGCCTTGCCGGGGTTGAGGCGGCATGTAAGCTTGCTGACAGAGGTGTCCATGTCGACCTCTTTGAGATGAGGCCTCAAAAGTCCACACCCGCTCACAAGACAGACCTCTTGGGAGAACTCGTGTGCAGCAATTCGCTCAAAGGCACTGATCCTGCAACTGCCCATGGCCTGCTGAAGAAAGAGATGTCCGTGCTCGGCTCTGTGGTAATGGCCGCGGCAGACGAAACAAGGGTCCCGGCAGGCAAGGCCCTGGCAGTGGACAGGGAAGCCTTTGCCCGGGCCATAACCCGCCGCGTGCACGCTCATGAACTCATCACCCTGCACCACGGCGAGGTTGAAGAGGTCGATCCGGCCTTTCCCACAATCATAGCCACAGGCCCCCTTACCTCGGAAAAGCTCGCCATTCATCTCGCGGGCATTACCGGCGGTGAACGGCTCTATTTCTATGATGCCATCTCCCCCATCATCGATGCCGCAAGCATCGATTGCAAGCAGGCATTCTTCGGCTCCCGGTGGGACCCGGAGAGTACCGACTATCTCAACTGCCCCATGGATGAAGAGCTCTATCACACCTTCATCACCGAACTGCTGAAGGCGGACCAGGTAAACCCCCGCTCGTTTGAGGATGCGAAATTTTTCGATGCCTGCCTGCCCATCGAAGTCATTGCTTTGCGGGGCAGGGATTCTCTGCGATTCGGTCCCATGAGGCCGGTGGGGTTCACTGACCCACACACGGGAAGGAGGCCCTATGCCCTGATCCAGCTCCGCAGGGAGAATCTCAAGGGAGAGGCCTATAACATGGTGGGGTTCCAGACACGGCTCACCTACCCTGAGCAGAAGCGTATCTTCCGCATGATACCTGCCCTTGCCCATGCAAACTTCGAGCGCTTCGGCAGCATCCACAGGAATACGTTCTTCGACTCACCCAGGGTGCTGAACCAGGATCTGAGCATCAAGGGATACCCCTTAACATTTCTGGCAGGACAGATAACCGGGGTGGAGGGTTACATGGAATCTGCGGCAACAGGGATCCTCTCCGCGCTGTCAGTGCTTGCAAAGATCTTGGGGGCCGACTTTTCCCCACCGGGGGCGGACACTGCTCTTGGTGCACTCGTGCACTATATTACGGATGAGAACACTGCCGGCTTCCAGCCCACGAATATCAATTTCGGCATCATGGAATCACTGGATGTCCCCAAGAGAGTGAGGAAACAGGCCCGTCTCGACAAGGCCGTCAGCTCTTTTACGAAATGGACTGGTCAGATGCAGGCATTGATGAAAAAATAGGCAAGAAGCCTCTCGCGATGGATCATGCGCCGATCATAATCCTCCGCGCAGGGCACCATCCAGCAATGAACGGGATGAACCCCAGGGCAAACCCCGGACTCTATTCCTTAAGCCCCGCAAAAATAACGGGATCTTCGACAAGTCGCAGGATATGAACCCTGAGCTTCTTTCTCCGGCGACGTGTGATTCGGCACATTCCGCCGCGGCGGATACCTCACCCTGCGGGTGCACATTCAGTGCATCCAATTCGGCTGTCCTGCCGAATTGTGATATCGGGCCATCCATGGCCCTCTCCCTGCGGGCGAAACTAATGTTCGTCCAATTCGGCTATCCTGCCGAATTGTCCGGCGTCTTGTCGGACCACTTGTCAGG
>ERZ795057.1226-NODE-1226-length-23011-cov-5.873715_pt1 | contig 23011 bp, 17 predicted proteins | sample MGYA00375141_ERZ795057 | MGnify/ENA primary metagenome ERZ795057 (study PRJEB30186, sample SAMN05720163) | activated sludge metagenome | isolation source: Anaerobic digester | place: Hong Kong | collected 2015-01-26 ... | reverse complement strand
TGTGAGGATTTAAGAGCACACAAAAAGTACTTTTTTTTTTTCAAGCAGAAGACGGCATACGAGATTATTACGGTCGATGATGATTTATATTATCCCAGGAACTTATTATTTAACCTGGTAAAACTCCATTGTGAATTTCCAGATCTTATAGTAACAAACAGAGCTCATAGAATTACATTTAGCGGGAAAGAATTAAATCCTTACAGGCAATGGAAGCACAATGTCACTGATACACAGCCATCCTATTTACTTCTGGCAACAGGAGGAGCAGGAACTCTGTATCCGCCTGATTGCCTTCATAATGATGTATTCAAAAAGGAACTTTTGCGCAAATTGTGCTTTTATGCAGATGACCTTTGGCTAAAAATTATGTCCTTGAGAAGAGATAAAAAGATTGCAACCAATAAAACGTATAATAAGGATTTTGCATCTGTTGGTAAGTCTCAAAGAACCAAGCTCGTGTCAGTAAACGTATTACAAGGAGGTAATGACGAGCAGTTGAATAATCTGTTAACATACTTCGGGACGGACTTCCTTATGAAGCACTGCTAAGATTGGAAATCTTACAGTCGTTAAATTTGTCCTGTTAGGCGAAAAGTTTAAATGGGATTGAAATTGTACTAAAATATTGTCTCAAGTTGCTACTATGATGCAAGCCGTACGTTACTCCAGTGCACTGTGGGATCGGTCCTTTATAAGATTATGAAAGAGGGTGTATTCATTATTTCGCTGGACTTGGAATTGCATTGGGGCGTTTTCAGAAACGTGACCTCTGAATCACCATACATGCGTAACATTAACGGCACACCATTAGCGATTGAGAGAATCTTGCAGGTCTTAGAAGAACACAAGATATCAACAACATGGGCCGTGGTTGGATTGTTGTTTGCCGATTCTCATGAAATGATCAAAGAATTTGCCCCAGATGTAAAGCCAGTCTATAACAAAAGTAATCACAACCCATATTTACTTCAGATTGGAAGGAATGAAGGTGAGGATCCGTTACATTACGCCCCTTCTCTGATAAGGAAGATACAATTGGTACCAAACCAGGAAATAGCGACTCACACATTCTCCCACTTTTTAAGTCGTGAAGATAGTGTAACGACTAATGCTTTTCTTTCAGATATCGAGAGTGCAATTAAGATTTCTAAGGTATATGGCATAGGAATCAGAAGTATTGTATTCCCGAAGAATAGATTAATAAGGGAATTTATTGATGTTTTACCGAAACTTGGTATAGACGTTTTCAGAGGAGCAGAAAAAGGATGGATGTACAATAAGATATGCAGTATACATGACCCAAAGCCATCAAAAATCAGGGGGATGCTTAATAAATTCGGGCGATTGGCGGATACCTACTTTCCGATAACTGGGTCAAATACCTGGAGTATAGAAGAACTTAAGGCTGCTCCAGGGAAAGCGGTTAACGTTCCTGCAAGTCGCTTTTTACGGCCCTATAATCCTGCTCTGAAGTATCTGGAATGGGCAAAATTCAGAAGAATAAAGAGTCAGATCGAGTATGCCGCCAGAAATGGCAGAATGGTCCATCTTCGGTGGCATCCGCACAACTTTGGCTATAATCTGGATCAGAACATCTGTCTGCTGAAAAGGGTCCTTGACTGCTATGAGAGATGCAGGTTGAAATACAATATGAAATCAATGACAATGGGTGAATTTGGAGATTCGATTATAAGAACTGGTTGTGATTGCTGTCTGTAGAAATATTCAGGTAAATTCAGTCCCGGCTATCCTGAATAGAGTAAGATTGCTGCAGTGATCATTCATTCCATATATACTGCGTAATGAAACTAATTGTTGGAATTTCCGCAGAAGGATCAATTGTCCTTATGGAAGGGCAGATGAGACACTTTAAATCGAAGGGCTTTGATACTTATCTTTTGGCACCATATAGCGATAGGGTCAGGCAGTACTGCGAGACGGAAGGCTGCACCCATTTACTCATCAATATCAAGCGGGACATATCAGTCTTACACGATATTGTTATTCTCATTAAGATAATCCGGATATTTCTTAAGGTGAAACCTGACATCATAAATCTTGGGACCCCAAAAATCTCTCTTCTGGGGATGATTGCAGGTAAACTCCTGGATGTACCAAATCGGATTTATACATGCAGAGGCTTCCGGTTTGAACATGAGCACGGAATAAAAAGGAAAATCCTGATTCTGATGGAAAGGATTACTGCTTATTGTGCACATAGAATTATTTGTATAAGTCCTTCCTTGAGAAATTACGGAATGGCTCATAATCTGTTTAAAGCAGAATCTGCCTTAGTTATAAACAAAGGAAGCAGTAATGGGTTTAACTTGAAGAGATTTTCGTCCGAGATTATTGATATGAATCAGCAATCATTATTAATAAGGGAATTGGGAATTGAAGATAAATTCGTGTTTGGATTTGTTAGTCGAATATATGACAGAAAGGGGATTAATGAGCTTTATCAGGTTTTTTCAAAGATGAGCAACCAATTTCCTGACATGGTTTTATTGATGGTCGGACGGTATGAGGAGGGTCAGACCGCAGATAAGAGCATTCTTGAACAATTGAGGAAGCATAGCAGGATAATTCTGGTTGGACCTCAGAAGGATGTTCCTCTGTATTTATCACTGATGGATGTATTCGTTCTGCCGGCGTGGGGCGAAGGCTTTGGTAATGTTATGGTTGAAGCAGCTGCTATGGGTTTGCCGGTTATCGGTACCAATTCAACCGGTATCAGGGATAGTTTTCAGAACGGATTCAATGGTCTGCAGATTGAGCCGAAAAATCCACAGGAATTGGAAAATGCCATGATTTTACTTTACACTAATAAAGAGCTTCGGATGTCCTTGGGAAAGAATGGCCCGGTTTGGGCGGGGAATTTTGATAATATGATTATCTGGAACGGCATGGAGCAACTTTATATAAACTAATGATGGTGTACAGAAAATTTGTAAAGCCTCTATTGGATAGGTTCTTTTCGCTGGTACTTCTGGTCTTACTCTTCCCATTTCTTTTTTGCATGACTTCTATCTTGCTGGTATCAAATAGCGGGAAACCATTTTTCTGTCAGATTAGGCCGGGGAAAAACGATAAGACCTTCATGATTATCAAGTTCAGAACTATGAGGGATATTCTTAATAGCGAAGGAGTCTTATTATCCGACAGCAAACGCACAACCAGGATAGGCAGGTTCATACGTTCATTTTCAATTGATGAATTACCTCAGTTAATCAATATACTCACTGGTAAGATGAGTTTTATCGGGCCAAGACCTTTGCTTAAGGAGTATTTGCCATTGTATAGTACTGAACAGGCAAGAAGGCATGAAGTCAGACCCGGGCTTACAGGATGGGCTCAGATAAATGGCAGAAATGCCATCACCTGGACTGAGAAACTAAAGTTTGATGTCTGGTATGTTGACAACATGAGTTTTTTATTGGACGCAAAAATATTTATAAAAACTATATTTAAGGTCTTTAACCGTCAAGGAGTTAATTCTACGGCAATTTTTACAATGGAACCATTCAAGGGAAACAATTGATTATGGGCTTTCAACATTATAAGAATGTAACGTTGAGAGGTATCTCAGCCTGCGTGCCATCAAATGTATTTGACAACAGAAATCTGTCATTGTTGGGAAATAGTGATCAGATTCAGAAATTCATCGATACTACCGGTGTTGTGACAAGGCATGTTGTGAATGGCAGGAATCTGTGTTCCTCAGACATGTGCTACCAAGCAGCCTCAAAACTTCTGTATGAGCTCAGCTGGAGGCCTGATGAGATTGATTGCCTGCTCTTCGTGTCACAGACGCCGGATTATATTATGCCGGCAACAGCCTGCATTCTGCAGGAAAAATTAGGGTTGGCAAACGAGTGTTTCGCCATGGACATTTCTCTTGGATGTTCCGGGTGGATACACGGTATGGCTACTATTGGAGCCTTAATTCAGAACGGGGGTTTCAAAAAAGGCTTATTACTTGCTGGAGATACATCGACAGTAACCAAATCTCCCAAAGATAAGAGCACATATCCGCTTTTTGGTGATGGAGGAACTGCCACCGCACTGGAATATATTGAAGGAAGTCCCGGACTAAGAGTACATACAGCCACTGATGGTAAGGGATACAAGGCTATCATAATACCTGACGGAGGTTTCAGGAATTTCTACACCCACGACTCACTTAAGGAAGTTGAATATGAGGATGGGATAGTACGCAATAACCTTCAGACATCACTGGATGGACCGGGAGTATTTGTATTTGCCATCAGTAAGGCTCCGCGTAGCATAACCGGTCTTCTGGAGCATTTTGATCTGGATATTAATAGTGTTGATTATTTCATTTTGCATCAAGCCAATAAAATTCTTAATGAAAAAATTAGGACCAAACTGAGACTGCCTGTTGAAAAGGTCCCATATTCAATAGAAGAGTTTGGCAATACATCAAGCTCATCCATCCCTCTTACTATGGTAACACGTTTGAGACAACAACTGACAGCAGGCAATTGTAGGCTGATTACGTGTGGGTTTGGTGTTGGCCTCTCATGGGGAACCATATACCTTGAAACAGAAAAAATCACCTGTCCTGAACTAATTATTATATGAAAATATGCAGTAAAAGAATGATGCTATTGATCAACACTTTAATGTAATTTTTAAGCAATAATAGTTTAAACCTAACAATGCAAACGATGATGGAAAAATTTATTGATCATTTCAGAGAAGCGCTGGATGCTGCAGAAGGCAAAGAAATCAAGATGGAAGACAGATTTCGTGACTATGAAGAATGGGATTCACTTCGCTACCTTTCGGTCATTGCTATGATAGATTCAGAATATGATGTAATAATTGATACAACAGATTTCAGAAAAATAGAAACGGTAGGTGGATTAATGGAGGAAATCCGTAAGAGAATAAAGACATAGAAGTTATTTCCTTCATTGTTCATTTTTAAGAATTAATTTCTTATAATTCACAAAGATATGGCTTATCAGAAAATTGAGAATGTGAGAATAAGCGGAATTTCTGCGTGTGTTCCCAAAACCGTTGTCAGCAACTTAAATTCTCCTGTGTTCCTCAGTGGTGATGATGCGGCGAAATTTATCTCAACAACCGGGATAAAAGAGAGACGTATTGCCTCAGCAGACATTTGTTCCTCAGACCTGTGCTACAATGCAGCTGAAAAACTTATTGGTGAACTAGGATGGGATCGAAAAGAAATCGACTGTCTTGTATTCATTACTCAGACCCCTGATTATATCGTACCGGCAACATCATGTATATTACAGGACAGACTGGGCTTGTCATCTGAATGCTATTCTTTTGATATAACTCTGGGATGTTCAGGCTGGGTATATGGTGTTTCTATTATGGGTTCTCTGTTATCAACAGGATGTTTTAGAAAGGGGTTACTTCTGGTAGGTGAAACAACCACCAAAACCAAATCGCCTACGGATAAAAGTACATTTCCATTGTTCGGAGACGCCGGAACTGCAACATGTATGGAGTATTCTCCGAAAGCACCTCCGATGTATTTTCATACTGGAACGGACGGATCAAAGCATAAGGTGATTTATATCCCGGATGGTGCATTCAGGAATCCGACCACTCTGCAATCATTGAATTCAGAGGAAGTTGAACCGGGTGTAACGCGGAATCGTCTGCAGTACATCATGGATGGCGGAGCAGTTTTTGTCTTCTCAATTACCAAGCCTCCTCAAAGCATTAAGATCCTGATGGAAAAAGCCGCTGTTGCAAGCGAGAAAATTGACTACTACTTTCTCCATCAGGCAAATAAAATAATGGTTGAAAAGATTCTCGGCAAACTAAAGGTGCCAGTTGACAAGGCTCCGACAAGCTACGAATCATTTGGAAATACATCCATGTCGTCCATCCCTTTGACAATGATTACCGCCAAAAGAACTGATCTTGTCCAATCCCGGTTAAACCTGATCATATGCGGTTTCGGCGGTGGTTTGTCCTGGGCAACCGGATATGTGACTACCGACCACATAGTCTGTCCTGAACTGATTGAAATTTAAAACCTTAGCTGATGAATTACAATCCGTTTTCTCTGGAAGGAAAAAATATCCTTATTACCGGAGCCTCTTCAGGTATCGGCAGGTCATGTTCAGTGGAGTGTGCTAAAAGTGGAGCAAACTTATTGCTGATAGGTCGTGATCTGACCAGATTGGATGAGGTATTGGCTGATATACAGAAAGACAATTTGAATTCTAATGGATCTACGTCTGTTCGTTCAATAGACCTGGCAAATAGTGTTGATGACCTTAATCCTGTTGTCGATGAATTTATTTCTAAAAATGGCAAGTTTGATGGTCTTATACACTCTGCTGGAATAGAAAAAACAATGCCGCTTTCCGGGATGAAGGATTCCGATTATTCGAGCATTTTCAACATTAATGTTATTGCCGGGTTTCAGGTTGCTAAGATTATCGCGAAACGTAAAAACTCGAATGACAGATCCAGCTTTGTATTCATATCTTCAATAACTGCACTTGTGGGCCGCAAAGGTATTATTGGATATTCAGCCTCCAAGGGTGCGCTGAATTCAGGAATAAAATCGATGGCCCTCGAACTGGCTGACAGAGGCATCAGAGCTAATTGTATTTCTCCGGGAACAATTCTTACTCCGTTACTTGTTAATTACCTGGAGACACTGACACCTGAAGAAAAAGCAAAACGCCTGGATGGTTATCCTTTAGGTATAGGTACGCCTGAAGATATTGCTTACGCTGCAATTTATCTGCTGTCAGGGGCTTCCAGGTGGATTACGGGCCAGAGTTTAATAATTGACGGCGGTTATACGTCACGATGAGAACATCCAGATAAACCGGCCTTATGCCAAGGTACTTATTAGAATAAATCAATGAAGAATTTGGTTATCCTCGGGGCTGGCGGTTTAGCCAGAGAGGTTTATGATCTGGCGAATTATTGTTATGGGAATGATCCTGATTTTAAGATTCGTGGATTCTTAAGTGATGGGCTGAGCAACATTGAAAGCTACGGCTATCCTCCTGTATTGTCAACCGTTAACGGATATGAAATAAAGCAGGATGATGTGTTTGTATCGGGCATTGGTAATGTCATGGATCGCAAAAAGGTTGTTGAGATAATTCTTAAAAAAGGAGGTCAGTTTATTAATCTGATTCACCCTTCTGTTGTTATCTCTCCAAGTGTCAGGCTGGGAACCGGTATTGCTATCAAGGCGTTCAATGTTTTGGCCAGCAATGTCATAATCGGAGATTTCACATTTCTGCAAAGCTCAACTATTTGCGGTCACGATGTGAAAATTGGCAATTTCTGCCATGTAAATTCCTTTTCATTTTTTGCCGGATGTGTTACTGTTGATGACCTTGTAACCATTAATGCCGGTACAAGAATAGTTCAGAGCAAACATATAGGGCAGGGATCTGTTATAGGCATGGGAAGCGTCGTGATCAAGGATGTTCCTGGAGGGGTTAAAGTTTTCGGCAATCCGGCCAGGATAATTGATGAGTAATGGGTAAAGGAATTCCTATTTCTTGGTTAGTTTCTTAGTCGCTAAAATATTCTTACCATCAGTTATCATCAATATATATGTTCCAGGGGTTGATTCTGAAATATCAACTTCTTTAATACGTTCTCCTGGTTCCAATATTCCACTGTATACATTTTGGCCTGCAAGGTTGAATATTGTCAGTCTGTTTGAGAGTTCGCTGATTCCCTGAACCAACTCTACTGTGAAGTGTCCATCATTTGGATTCGGATATAGACTAACATTATCTGTATACGATTCAGACAGAAGCACAATACTCAATTCTATATCGGAGGTGGCAGAGCTTGCTCCTAAATTGTCAGTTGCAATTGCAGTTATGACAAAAGTACCTGTATCTGACGGTTCCCATGTAAAGGAATAAGGAGCAGATGTAACTTCAGCAAGTGTAATGTTTCCGCTTTTAAATTCGACCATGCTTATACTGCCATCCGGATCTATTGCTTCTGCAGTGATAGTAATCTTATCGTCCTTTTTGTACTTCTTCTTATTGTTGCCGCTGTTGGCTGGACTTGTTATACTGACAATGGGTAATTGATTTGCATTCGTCGCGGATTTCTCGACCACGACAGTTACTGCGCCTGAGACAGTCCACGCATTGCCGTTATCTGTCGCTATAGCTGTAATGGAATAGGAGCCCGCTGGTACATCCTTCCATGTAAATTCATAGGGGCTGGTCATCTTTTCTCCCAGTTTGGTATTACCATTAAAGAATTCTACTTTAACAATAACTCCATCAGTATCCACCGCATTCGCTTCTATTGTTACCGTAGCAGGTGCAATGAAGGCAGTACTTTTGGTTGGTGAAGAGATACTTACCAGAGGGGGGGTATTTGTCGGTTGATTCTGACTTGAGATAGCAATAACCAATGACCCGGAAACTCCTGATCCATCCCTTGAAGTTGCTCTTGCCGTTACCGTGCCGTTTGAGACAGCTGTCACAAGGCCTGTTGGTGAAATTGTAGCCTGTCCGGTTCCGTTGATGATTGACCAGGTAACTGATTTATCTGTAGCGTTGATCGGCAGTACTGAAGCGCTTAGCTGAAGAGTCCCGTTGGTGGCTGCTATTGAGGCTGTACCACTGGATGTTGTTACAGTTATCCCCGAGACAGGCACGACCTGATTTGAGATAGTGATAACCAATGAGCCATAAACGCCTGATCCGTCCCTTGCTGTTGCTCTTGCCGTTACCGTGCCAGTTGAGACAGCTGTCACAAGGCCTGTTGGTGAGATTGTAGCCTGTCCGGTTCCGTTGATGATTGACCAGGTAACTGATTTATCAGTAGCATTGGCCGGCAACACTGAAGCGCTTAGCTGGAGAGTCCCGTTGGTGGCTGTTATTGAAGCTGTACCACCAGATGCTGAAACGGTTACACCCGAGACAGGCACGACCTGATTTGAGATAGTAATAACCAATGAGCCATAAACGCCTGATCCGTCCCTTGCTGTTGCTCTTGCCGTTACCGTGCCAGTTGAGACAGCTGTCACAAGGCCTGTTGGTGAAATTGTAGCCTGTCCGGTTCCGTTGATGATTGACCAGGTAACAGCCTTGTTTGTCGCATCAGATGGGAATACGATAGCAGAAAGTTGAAGAGTTCCCCGATTACCAGTAATTGTGTTTATACCGTCATATCCTACTACGTCAATTCTTGTCACAAGTTTTGAAGTTGGCTCACTATCGGAAGATTCAAAAGGACCAAGATCCGGAGCGCTTGAATTATATGGCAGGCCAACATTAACTCCAGCATTGATTGCTTTTGAATTGGGGGCTAACTTTAAAAATCTGTTATAACAATTATTATCTGGCAGTGATCCGTCTTCCTGTCGTGCAGCAGTAATTCCTGTTGTATCTATGCTTACAAAATCGCCATCAGTTAGAGTGATAGGAATATCCCAAGTATTGTTGGACCCGGAGTATTCAGATAGACCACCTCCATCGTACAAGTCTATTGAATTATCATATGATATATTATTTGAAAATTCTCTCCATCGTTCTACTGAATCCGATTGTCCCGTGTTTTGGATAATGAATCCCCATGCTGCTGAAGGGAGACCAATTCCATTACGATAGGCTATATTATTAAAATGTTGGGATCGAACGGCGCCCCCTGAACTACTTGATCCATTCTCATTTGTAAAGAATCCGTACCCGTCATTATAAGCGGCTACGCATTTAATAACTTTGCGTCTTAATGTAGGAGAGGCAATATTTTGCCAGCCCATTTTAAAACCCATTCCACCACCACCACCACCTACTGATATTGTTTCAGTATTTAAGAATGACCAACACCCGATAACTTCTACATACGCATTAGTTGCCAGGTTAAATCCCTGATCAGCACAATGCCATGCTCTACAATCTCTTAAATACGTTCTTCCTGAAGTATAATCACTACTAACTGCAATTCCATTACCTACATTACCAATTGGTGGTATACTATCACAAATATCATATGCGTCACAATTAATAATATGGTGCACGCCTCCCTCGGATCCATGACTAGATACTATACCACTGCCTTCAATGCTATGTGCCGTACAATGTTCAAGAATAACATTACCATCAGTAATTCTTATGCCTACACCAAAATTCCGATCAAAGTATTGATTTACATTCCTAATTGCTAAGCCCTGCAATTTGATATAATTGATATTAGTAATAGTTATGCCCTGGTTTCGAAGTCCTGTATAGACTATGTCACCTGCGGTAATTTTGCCACAATCCATAATCGGTTTTTCACCCGGGTAATTCATATATACTATCCAGTCATTAACCGTACCGTGTCGTGTGGGTGTCAAACCCAAGCCTGTTGTAACAGTAGTATAATATACCCCTCCCCGGATAAAAATTGTATCACCTGGTTGAATTAAGAGAGATGTAAATGCTTTTTGCCACGATGCCCATGGCCCGTGTAAGCCTGAAACATAAACAGAATCCAAACCATCGTACATATCATTACCTCCATTTTCAGGAGTTGCTACGTAATAGGTTCTTCCATAAACCGTGGCACAGAATGTAATGAAGATTAAAATGATAACTTTTCTCACCTCGTATATATATTTTGACGAAAACGGCTTAATATTTGACAAACATATCAAATTTTACGACGAGTGATCTATTTTGTTGCGTTTGTTGATAACTTTTAAAAGTAGGTATGCATATACTTTCGGGGAAACTGTATGTATTGCAGATAGAGAATAGATAAACCTAGGTGTTTTGTATTTATGGCATACGCCTGTATTCCAGTGAGTATAGTGAGTAGAATTGCTGTTAAAGCCACATTGGATGTATGTCGGGTGAACGATAAACGTAAAGTATTTATAATCAGGAACACATCACTGATGCAAGTATGGCTTTCCCCGAATGGACCCAACTCAAGTTATTCAAAATGTAGGAGGCGGATGAACTTTTCAGTCGCGAGAGTCTTTTATACTCAATCGCATAATAGGAAGTTGAAAGCCTTTTCTGCAATAATAGTAAAAGCAACATAGTTATTGAGTACGTGATATTACAATTGGAGATACTTTATTAACAGTTAAAGCAATTACTTAAAAATCTGACTGAATAATTTATAACTGCATCTTATGGACGTCACTTCTTTACCATTTGTCTTGATGGCAATTGCCGCCGCCTTTATTTTCTATACGGTTAGCAGCAAATACAAAAATGCTTTCCTGATAATTTTAAGCCTGGGGTTCATCGGTAGTTTCAACCTATATTTGCTCGCTTACATTCTGGCATATGCCAGTGTAAACTACTTTGTCGGCTTAAAGATACCCGTTGTAACTTGGAAAAAATCGCTGTTTAGAATAGGAATTGTCCTCAACTTATTACAGCTGATAATTTTAAGATATTCCTCATTTGCAATTGATCCAGTTTTGGAGGTACTGAACATAAACGTGCAGGTTTCCTCTCTCTCGTCAATAATTGTCCCTGTCGGAATCTCATACTTTACCCTGCAGGGAATTGGCTATCTAGTGAATGTTAAAATGGGCTGGGAGAAGCCTGAGGCCAGATTCCCTGATTTTCTCTTATATATTACCTTTTTTCCGAAGTTTCTTTCCGGGCCAATTGAGAGATCAAACCATTTGCTTCCACAACTTAAGGCTTTTAAATCGTTTAAATCTGAGGATGTTACTGCCGGATTAAGATTAATCCTCTTTGGATTATTCAAGAAAATAATCGTCGCAAATCATCTGGCAACAGCCGTGGCATTTACCTATTCCAATAACGAGGCTGTGGGAGGGTTGAATATTTTATTAGTCGTATTGATCCAACCACTTTATTTATATTTTGATTTTTCCGGATATACAGATATAGCAATTGGTGTCGCCAAAATGTTTGGGATTGATTTACTGCCTAATTTCAATCGGCCATTTCTATCAGAGAACGTGACAACTCTCTGGAAAAGGATGCATATGTCCCTTTCACTGTGGTTTAATGATTACATTTTTAAACAGACAAGTTTCAGATTCAGGAAATGGGGTAAGTACGCCGCTGTTTTTGCAGTATTTATAACATTCACCCTTTTCGGGATATGGCATGGAGCAGGTTGGACCTTTATGATCCTGGGATTCTTGCAGGCCGTTGCAATTAATTATGAATACTTCACGAAAAAGTGGAGAGTCGCAGCTTTCTCAAGGATGTCAGATTCCTCCAGAATCTGGACCGGAAGAATATTTACGTATCTTTTCTTCGGGATCTCTCATATATTCTTCTTCGCCCCAGACCTGACAACTGCCCTGGGTTCATTTTCGAAATTCAAAAACCTGAGTCATTTTGCTGATGACAATGTCTTGCACGGTCCACTATTCTTCGGATTAGCATTTGCCCTGATCTTTATGGTCATTGAAGTTATCCAGAATGACTATAAGTCTTTATATGAAAAGTTTATTTCCTACTGGTCCACTCACAGGCTATTGAGGTATTCTGTCTACTATGCGGCGACTTTTTTGATAGTTTCACAACTAGCTGGTAATACTTCCTTCATTTATGAAATGTTTTAATATGGACAAAAAAGCGACAATTTTGAAAAGAATCATTCTCTTCTCCATCCCATTCATGATTCTGACCGGAGTATACATCATTACTGACCCTTTCATGGTGATATACGAATACGATGATTACAACAGAAAAGAGTATATCCATAAAAACCGAGACTTTGTGTCAACCGAAATGTTCAAGAAGAACTCGGAGAAATATGTTTATGACTCCTTTATTTTCGGATCTTCCACATCGTTATTTATACCTCCAAGCATATGGAGTAATTATGTAGAAACTGATAATAAAGTATTTTCCTTTGATGCATCTTCTGAAAGACTTGCCGGGTTATGGTCAAAGGTTAAGTATATTGATGAGCGCAACATCAAGATAAAGAATGCCTTATTGGTATTTGATTTCAGAACTTTCAAGGAATTTGACAACACTGATCCTGCCAGCATGAAGCATTTTGAGGTGTACCATTCATCGAAGCTCGATTTTCACTACAGATATCTCCTTCAGTTTCTGAAAATTGAGTTCCTTACTGCCATTATCCCATATAAACTGTTAAACAGGTACTTGCCGTACATGGAAGGAGTAATTGCGGTGATGCCGGAGTATTATGATCCCATCACGAATGAATTTCACAATACAGGTGTAGACCAGCTTCTTAAAACAGATTCAGTAAAATACTACGATGACCGGAGTGACAGATTTCCTGCCAGATCTGGAGAATATGTTGAAGAGAGTAGAATGAGCACAAGCGATCACATCCAGATGTTGAACGAAATAAAGGACATTTTAGACAAGAATAACACATATTACAAAGTATTGATATGTCCTTCATATAACCAGGTGGCTTACAACAGGGAAGATCTTAAGCTGACGGAGACCGTTTTTGGAAAAGAGAATGTTTTCAATTTCACGGGCATCAACAGGTTTACGCGGGAGAAGTCAAATTTCTATGATGCAACTCATTTTAAGAAATTTGTTGGCAAACAACTGCTTGATAGTGTTTACTATGTTTCAAATCAATAGGTTACGGGTTTGACAGCCTTGTTGTTTTTACAATCATGATTTCTGACAGACTGGCCTTAGGGTGGGCAATTTTAATGCATGCATCTTGCACCAATTTAATAAAGAATCAAAAATTCCTTTTCCTGCAGGCGGTTCGCAAAAACATTTATGTCAGGAATTGGTTATTATAATGCACACCGAATCTTTCATGTGTGTTGCCTTTTCAATATATACTATTTCTGATTTTTTCAAGTTTAATCCATAATTAGAGATAAAGATGAAATCTATGGCATATAAATTGTTGGTTTTGTTAAGTTGGATCGCATTGACTTCATTAACTGCATGCCAAAAGGTTAATAATGCTGAGTTGCCCCAGTTGCAGACCCAGCCTGTGACTTCAATTACACAAACAACAGCAAAATCAGGTGGTTACTTCATGCCAACCAGTCAAACTGATGTCATTGTTAAAGGTGTATGTTGGGGTCTGGACGAGAATCCTACGCTCAATGATCAATTCACTGAAGATGGAGATGGCGTTGATCCATATGAAAGCACTTTGACAGGGCTAATTACTGAAACCGTATACCATGTAAGGGCATACGCTACCAATAAAACCGGTACTGCTTATGGAGAAGATCAAGCTTTTAAAACCCTAAGCACCGGTTCATCAGGTCAGATCATAGCTGATCATACGGTAGTAGACAGGTATGATGATATTCCGCAGCAATGGATAGACAGTGTCAAGAAGATGTTTGCGGTATATCCGGGTGAATCTCATGCAGCAGCAATGCCTGTTGCCCTAAATCAGTTGGAGACATTGGATTCGCGGTTTCAGGTGATTACAAGGACATCAGGTACTCCGTATTCACACAGGACCAATGAATTGAGGTTCAGTGGTGCAACCTGGGGTGATTTAACTCATTCTACTGGTTGGATTTACAGTTGCGGCGAGGAGGACTGGTTTACGAATGCCACGGGCATAGCAAGGACCAAGGCTGGCATTACTTACTGCAATACAAATAACCTGCAATTGGCAGCTATTGGTTTTGGATGGTGTTATGACGACAGCCACAGCGGCAGTATAAGTTCTACAGTTGATCCTGTATATGGATGTCGCTGGTATGGAAGGTCATTGGAGAGTCCGTCTGGGAGCAGATCATGGGGGCTGGATGCCGGGGATCAGGCGATTACCGGGAATGCTGTGAGCCTTGACACATATCTGGCAGCCACACAGGAATATATAGATTATTGCCTGGCACAGGGATACAGGACGAAGGTATATTTTACGACAGGACCTGTAGAACCAACGTATTACAAGGGTGAGGCGGGATACCAGGCATCCTTGAAGCATCAGAGGATAAGGGACTATGTCAAGGCAGATCCGACGAGGATACTGTTTGATTATGCCGATATTTTGTGTTACGATAATGGTAGTGATGTTATGAATACCAGTACGTGGAATGGACATACTTTCCCGTTCATCACCCCCACGAATTATGGAGCAGGAGATCTGGGTCACATAGATGCCATCGGTGCATTAAGGCTGGCAAAGGCGATGTGGTGGATGCTTGCAAGAATTGCAGGATGGGATGGTAATTAGAAAAAAAACACCAGTAGGTTGTTGAAAGACGTTATATGAACACTTCCAGATCCATTCAGGTTTACAAATCCCGGCTTATACTAGTCCTGGGATTAGTTGCGGTTTCTCTCGTACTGTTCAGCATTGTTGGACAATTGTTGTTGCAACCTGACCAGCCTGCCCATATTCAGGGTGTAATCACGTTGTTTAATTCAGCGGCAGAAGGTAATCTGCCTACATACTACTCTTCTTTTCTGCTGTTATTTTCAGCTATGTTGCTTTCTTTTATCACACTGAACGAACGAACCTCAAAATCAAAATATTTTCCCCATTGGGCTTTCCTGACACTTGGATTCGTCTACCTCTCAATGGATGAGATGCTGGTGCTTCATGAAAGTATTTCATCATTTATACGTGCCGTCACAGATTATAGTGGTGATGGCGTTTTGAAATCACCATGGGTGATTCTGGGAACTTTTGCTGTAGCAGTCGTTTTCCTGATGTTTATTAAATTCATTACTCATCTTGACCGAAAAACAAGATATCTGTTTCTTATTGCTGGAGCCTTGTATGTAGGTGGCGCTATTGGTTTTGAGATAATAGAGAATCTATACGCTGATGCGCATGGACAAGATCTAATTTATAGTATGCTGCAAAACCTGGAGGAGGGGATGGAGATGGCAGGAATTATAGTATTCATTTCTGCCCTACTGGGTTATATTGGCGGTAACTACGGATCTTTGCATTTTAATTTTCATACTGAGAACAAGAGCTGATAATTGCATTGCCAGGCAATCCCTGGGTCTTCGCGAATTGACTAACTTTTTTTCAATGGGAACAACATTCAAGATGACAACGAAAGTCATGATTCTGATAATCATGAACGGACTCCTGTCCTGCCAGATCCTGGTTGGTCAGGGAGTCCCTGTATTCCCAGGTGACTGGATTTATCAAAAGGCAGTTACGGTAACCGGGACTGGTACAGATCTCGCTGATTTTCAGGTGAAAATCACCCTGACAGCAGAGAATTTTGAATTTCCAAAGGCGCAGAATAACGGGGGGGATATCCGCTTCCTCGATGAAGACAGGACAACCCAATTATCATACTGGATTGAAAGCTGGGTATTTCCGACATCTGCTACAATCTGGGTAAGAGTACCAAGTCTGCCAGCCGGCGGAAAGTCGATATACCTTTGCTACGGTATCCCTATGAGATTCAACACGACCAACCCTGACATAGTTGAGAGCACCAGCAGCGGGGAGAATACATTTTTGTTTTTTGATGATTTTGACGGGACCGCTCTCGATCAATCAAAATGGAGTCCGGTTGGGTCGCCTGCTTTCACAATTACTGATGGTATTGTCAGGTTCGCAGGTGAAGACAGCAGCAACGATTATTTATTGAGTACAGGAATTCATTCTGACTTCGTCCTGGAGATGAACGTAACTATGGCTCTTGATGCCAATACAAACTGTATTCCTGCGATTGGCTTTCGTGTAGGGAGTAATCTGAACAGGTACATTGCCACATTACACGGAGAGAGTAGGAATGAACTCCTTATAAGTCGTTATCAGGAGGGGGCTGCTACTAATCCGACGGAGTACGGCGTACCATACAACTATTCAGCTAATCATCCATATAATTGCACGATAGTTGCCAGCGGCACTAATATTCAAGTGTATCTTGACGGGTTACCAGTTGCCGGGTGGGATGATGTTGGATCATTAGTCGCTCAGGGTGGTATCAGCCTGGCAAACTTTGGGGGATTGGTCCCAGGTAATGTGGATTTTGATAATATTCGCGTAAGAGCCTACTCCTTAATAGAACCTGAAGCAAGTATAAATAGTGAAGAGAAATCATGGGAGGGAATGGAGACTTATAAGAATTGGAACCTCGCAAAAAACTGGATTCCTGTTGGTGTGCCTACTTTTATAGATAATGTTACTGTTCCTTATTTCAATAATAGTCGACTACCAATCTTAAGAGGGTCTGAATTTCGGACTTACGAGTATACTCAGTGCAATAATCTTACCATCACTGACTCCAGAAACGAATTAATCATTGACGAGACAGGAGACCTGACAGTAAACGGAGATCTTTTAAATAATGGAACAATTCTCAGCGTTTCATACAAGCCAGAGAATGGAGGCTCATTGATAGTCAGGGGTGCCACTTCTGGAACAGGAATTGTTACCTTCCGCAGATTTTTACGTACAGAATCAAATTTTGGAGACCGCCATTATATCTCTTCTCCTGTAGGCGGGCAAACTTTGCAGGGTTTTGTTCAGGTAAATGGAGTAAGGATAGCAAGTGACGCAAATGGCTACCGTATATGGAAGTATCAGGAGACTGACGACAGCTGGCCAAGAGTATCGTCAGGCATATTCGAGAACGGTCATGGCTATAATATAGACCAGGAAATTGGAAGCAGTGGGGAAATGTTCTTCTCAGGATCAATTGTTTCAGCAACTGAAGATCTGCCAATTACCGTAAAAGCCTCATCGCCGTATAGACTTACCTATGATGAAAGATATGCTCTTGATCCTTTGAATCCGGACCCTTATGGTGTGCTAAATCATGAAGCTGATATCTGGGCAACTAACAGAAGCTGGACCGAATATGGAGGAGGAGGTTGGAACCTGTTGGGCAATCCTTTCACATCAGCAATGGATGCTACCGCATTTATCAGTTATAATGAGGGTAAGTTTGATCCTGATTATCAGGCCCTCTATTTATATGATGGGGTGAACAATGTTTATAAATATGCAGCTTCGATTGTCCCGGGCTGGGATGAGCCCGAAGAAGAGGAGGGTGGCTATTGGAATATCAACGATGCCGGCAACTTTAGTGATTTCATACATACAGGACAAGGATTCTTTGTTCTTGCCCAGTATGATGACATTGATTTTTATTTTACATCTTCCATGCAGCAACACGCACATCCTTATCACTTTCTTCTCAAATCTGCATCTGTAAAGGAATCCTGGCCCGGCTTAAGATTGAAGGCAGTATATGGTGAAAAGGAGAAGACTACTTTGTTAATATATCATGATAGCATGACTCCAGGCCTTGATAAGGGTTACGATGTCGGGCTTCTCAGTGCGGACCCTGATCTGGAGATCTATACGTCGCTATTGTCAACAGACAACAGCGTAAACTTCACTCGGCAGGCAATTCCGCTGATAGATTTTGAGAAGAGTGTAATTCCTGTTGGGATCGATACAGAAAAGGGCGGCCAGGTTACATTATCGGCCAATACGGTGCCCATTGAGAATTACAGATTCTGGCTTGAGGACCGGAAAACCGGTATTTTCACTGACCTGACCAACGATTCCTATACAGTAACGATTCCGCCAATGACTTACGGCACAGGAAGATTCTTCATTGTTGCATCAGCAACAATACCAACAGCAGTTGAAGGTCCCCGGGTGGATGAAACCGGATTACGAATCTGGACTACTATGGACAAGATAATAATTAAAGGGGAGGTGAGTGACAGGGCAATATGCGATGTTTTCAATCTGCAGGGGCAGAAAATTCTGGAGGTTCACCTTAAGGATTCAGATATCAATACGATCTCATTGGACCCTGTCCCTGGCGGTGTTTATCTTATCAGGGTCTCTGACAGGGCAAAGGTTACTACCCAAAAGACGGCTGTCCTTAAATAACTGATTAACTGGCGCTCCATTTGTATAAGGTTCAACCACCGGACAATAGCTAAACAACAGAAATCTGCTTATAATTTTAAAATGAAGTCCCTGGCACTGCAATTGTCGAATATCTATTCATTCCTTTCTCAAAGGTTACACGAATTCTGGGCTGTCTTGTTCCCTGTCAGCTATATCAAACGGATTTACAGGAAAACTCTCAACCGAAGAATTGATCTCAAGAATCCTCGTGATTTCAATGAAAAGATAGAATGGTTGAAGATATACTCAGACACCTCCATGTGGACTGAGCTTGCTGATAAGTATAAAGTACGGGAATATGTCAAGAACTGTGGGTTGGACAATATACTACCCATATTGTACGGCACATGGGAAAGAGCGGAGGATATAGATTTCGGACGATTGCCTGATAAATTTGTAATCAAGACAAATCATGGTTTTAAAAAAACAATTATTGTACAGGATAAGAGCCGGGCAAACCTGGAAGCTATAAGAGGACAGTTGAACAAATGGATTCAGGAACGATATGGGCTAAGATCATTTGAACCTCATTACTGGAATATTAAAAGATTAATTATCGCTGAGGAATACCTGATTGACAATTCCAGTTCTTCTCAGTCCACCTCACTGATTGACTACAAATTTTCATGCATAAATGGGGAACCGGAAATAGTGGTAGTTTTGGCAGACAGGGGAAATATGACTGATGGTCTCACACAGAAGAAAAGTGTGCAGGGATTGCGGGCAGGTGTATATGATATTGAATGGAATATCCGCAATGACGTTGTCAGCCAGAATATGTTTGCTCATGGTGAATCACTGATAATTCCAAGACCTCAGGCTTTTTCACGAATGGTTGAAGTATGCAGGATCCTGTCAAAGCCATTTCCTGTGGTGAGGGTCGATCTGTATCAGGTGAACAGCCAGGTATATTTCGGAGAGATGACATTTACGCCAGGTGGAAACAGAAATTACTTTACACAGGAATACTTTCTGGAACTTGGCAGTAAAATTGATCTGTCCTCAGTGAAGAAAAGAACCGGTAAATTTATAATATAGGATAATGGTTAAATACTAAACTGAGAATAGTAAATAAGTTTGTACACGCCCTCCCTAATTACCGGTTGCAGATGTTCTGATGCCACCAGTTTCAACCACGTCAACAATTCTGTTAAACAACAGTTGTACTGCATTTTCAGCGAACACGCGATTAGGATGAGAATCTGATGCTGATCTGGCATACTCTTCCTTAAAATACAAGTCTCCCTCTGTCTCAAGAGAGTAAAGGTCCCATAGGTGTATATTATCACCCTGCATATCCCATTCTTCAACTACCCATTTGAAGAATTCTTTGGCTCTTAATGCTTCATCCTCCGATATCTTGGATTGAACCTGTGCGGCTCCTGTGAACAGGATGAATTTTGTTTCAGGAAACTGATAGAGCTTTTCTCTCAATGCCAGATACTGAAGCTTGTAATTCGAAATTGTCTTAACATCTGAATTGATATCAGCTGAATCAGCATCAGGACCAATATTACTAACAGGGTAGCAATGTTTGAATATGATTAAATCATAGTCCTTTGTCAGCATTTCAAGGGTTGGTTCTTCCATGAATGGCTCGTCACCAGCATTCTTCACCCATATATTGTAATAATCGAACGGATAGTTATTCCATCCATACGGTGAAGCTTTCGGGAAAGCTACTTCCCGTATCCGGATGTCAATCCCCTGTTGCCTTGAGTACTTGTTCAGGAGTGACGGTAAGGCAGCTCTCTGCTCGGCTCTTTCAGCAAACCTGGGTCCAAGCCGGCCTGCAATCCTGAAAATCAGCTGACTTTCTCCACCTCTCCATATAACCTTACCTGTACTGTGATGGAGGAATAAAATATTTACATCAGGTGGGTCTTCATTTTTCTCACAGGAAATAATTGCAAACAATGCAATTGTCAGAATTGGTAGTAGTAGAATCTGTTTCATAATTTGTGTTTTACAGTAATTAACTAACCACAAAGAGGGTGCCGAAATTCAGCATCCTCTTTGCATTAAACCCTAATCAGATAGGTGTGCTTTCTACTAAAAATCGAATATCATATATGAGTAACCACTTGCGTCTGTTAAAGGAGTATCATTCTGGAACCAAACCTCATTATTTCTGAACCATGGACATCCATCCTCCAGCAGGTTGGTTGTTGTCAGCTCCTCAAGTGTTCCGATAAAAACCCATGTTGTGATCAGGACGTAGTTCTTGTCAACGTCGAGAGTAACTTTTACATCTCCATTTGTAACCTCAACCGTGCCACGTTTAACATATGGTGACATCATGTCAAAGGAAGCAGTTCCAGGATATGGATTATATCCCAGCCACTCGCACCACTCAGATCCGAAAGCGGTGGTTCCTGAACTGACTAGATAGTTCTTTCCGTTAGGACCGCTGAAATAGGATTTGACAGCGATTATCAGCTTTTCAGTTGGTTCAGCATAGCAGAATGTAACGTGGCTGATCCCTTTTCCCTGAAAGCCAACAAGACCGGAATCTTCATATACACCACCTTCAGGATAAGTGTAAATAATGGCACCCCTGCCAGCTTTTACAATAACCTTGCATACAGGGTACTCCGAGACAAAGTCGAATGTCTTGCCATCGCTGTCGAGAATTGTAATGGTATTACCTTCCATTGTTTCAAAGGTACCGTCCATCCCAAACTCTTCATCCCATTCGTCTATTTTAAAGGCATAGCCGCAATCACCGCCGGCAGTCTGGCATTCGAATGCAGCATCTCCGGAGGTCCAATTAGTTACCGTTTCCTGTACTCCGGAAGACTTCAGGGATACAATGATTCCATCATCGCTCTTCTGACATCCTGTTGCCACCATCATAACAGCAGCAATCATGAGCATTAATCTGGTAATTTTTTTCATCTTTTTTGGTAATTAGTAATTACTATTCCGTTCGATTATCCTCCTAAATTAGAATAGATTTTAGAGCATGGCAATAGCAGTTTGACTAAAATGATCAAAAAAGTGATGAACGGGGAATATAATAGGACAAGAATATCCTTAAATATTTTTTACAACCCATTTTCAGGCCATAATGCTGATTTCACGAACAATGCCGGTCAAACTTTCTTAATTTTTTTTCCGGTGGGACTGATCGTAAGATCATCCCTGAATTCATATACCTGAGGCACTTTAAACAATGCCAGATGCTGTGAGCAATGCTGAATCAGCCGATCCTTGGTCAGCGCTTCAATACTGTCCTTGCGGACAGTCACAGTGGCTTTCAGCATTTCACCTTCTATATCATCTTCTATGCCTTCAATGGAGCAATCAATTACCTCAGGTAGGGCAAGTATCACAGCCTCTATTTCTTTTGGGCTGATCCGTTTGCCACGAACCTTTATAATCTCCTTGGAACGGGCAGTGAGGTAGATATACCCGTCCTCATCAACTGTTCCAAGGTCTCCGGTGTAAAGCCATCCATTACGGATGGCATTTTTTGTGCCTTCTTCATCGGCAAAATAGCCCATCATTATGTTGTCTCCCCTGGCAATCACTTCGCCAGTCTCGCTTGGCTTGATGGGTTCTCCAGATTCGTTTATAACCCTTAATTCTACACCTGGAATACCTTTGCCCATTGATCCCTTTCGCCTATCGTATACCTCCGGCGGGAGCCAGGAGAGTCTCGCCGTAGCCTCAGTCTGCCCGTACATGACAACAAATCGTACATTCGGATGCGCCTCACGGAATTCATCAATGAAAATCGGGGCTAGTTTTCCACCAGCCTGAGTTACATATTTCAGATCCGGGAATTTCGTCTGCTTGAAAGAGTCTGACTTCCTCAGAAGGATCTGGAAGTGACTCGGAACCCCGGCAAACCCTGTACACTTGTTCTCAATCAGACTTTTAAGAACACCTCCAAGGAAAATGAACGCATTATTAAATACTATGGAACCTCCAACCCTCAGATGGGTATGAAGAAGAGAGAGCCCGTAGCAGTAATAAAAAGGCAGGACAACCAGCATACGATCGTCGGGGGTCAGCTGAAGATACTCAACGATAGATGATGTGTTGGCGACCAGGTTCTTGTGTGAGATCATCACTCCTTTGGGCTTTCCTGTAGAGCCTGAGGTGAAGATAATTTCTGCGCAACGTTCCCTGTCAAATTCTTTTTCGGGTCCGCCCGATTCGATGGAGTTAGCTGAAAAGGCTT
>ERZ795057.1224-NODE-1224-length-23049-cov-5.668044_pt1 | contig 23049 bp, 20 predicted proteins | sample MGYA00375141_ERZ795057 | MGnify/ENA primary metagenome ERZ795057 (study PRJEB30186, sample SAMN05720163) | activated sludge metagenome | isolation source: Anaerobic digester | place: Hong Kong | collected 2015-01-26 ... | reverse complement strand
CGCCGGTGATCATGTTTTTCACATAGTCAGCGTGTCCGGGGCAGTCAACGTGCGCGTAGTGGCGCTTTTCGGTTTCGTACTCAACGTGCGCGGTGTTAATTGTGATACCACGCGCTTTTTCTTCGGGGGCCTTGTCGATGTCCTCATATTTCATCGCTTTGGCTTCGCCCAGTTGCGCCAGCGTCATGGTGATAGCGGCGGTCAAGGTGGTCTTGCCGTGGTCAACGTGTCCGATGGTGCCGATGTTTACGTGAGGCTTAGTGCGCTCAAAATGTGCCTTGGCCATAGTGGATGTCCTCCTTCTATACGGGTCCTAATCTTTATTTTCGCCGGTACGGCTGCATGCGGTTGGAGCGGGTGATGGGAATCGAACCCACGTGACCAGCTTGGGAAGCTGGAGCTCTGCCATTGAGCTACGCCCGCACGTCCGCACACCACGCCCAGACAGAGCCTATTTTAACTCCTTTCCCTGCCCTTGTCAACCCATAATTCCCGCCGATTCCCGCGTTTCACGGTCCTCTTGATCCGATATGCTGATTCATGGAATGAAGCGCATGAGCACGCGCTGTTTGAGCCCTGCGCTATTTAATAGGAAGGTTTCCCCTATAACACGATGCCGCAGCCTTGACAATCCACATGCGCGGAGCATACAATGTATTCACTATCAGGGATGAAAACCGAACATTTGCTTTGCCTCTGCCTGATCCTCGAAATTTATAGAAAAGAGGAGATCATACAATGGGTATGAAGTTTCATAAGATCTATGTTGCCATTCTGATTCCGCTGGGAATCCTGCTCATCGCCATTGCTGCCGTTTTGATGCTGTTTGTGGCGCTCAATGTCAGCTTCGTCGCCGATAACGCCGCCCTTCCCTACCTGTCCAACCTGGAGGCGGGCGCGGTGCTGTGGACCCTGTTCGGCCTGACAGTCGCCATGTTTCTGCTGTTGCTCATGACCGAGTTTTTGCTGGTCGCACGGAAGCGGACCGGCATACTGCTTTTGTCCCTGTCGCTGATGCTCGGCGTGGCGACCAACGTATTCAGCCTCATGCGGTATGGCACGCAGACGCCCTGGTATTCGATCGTCCTGTCGGTGCTCCTCAGCACGCTGATCCTGACCTATTACTGGCGGCGTTACAGCGTGTTTGAATAAAGTCCATATCAAGCCAAAAGCGCGCTCCGGGTCTTGGACCTGAGCGCGCTTTTGGCTTGATGCTGATCGTACCGTCACACCTTAATCGGCGCAACCGTTTCTCCCTTAATCAGCGAACAGGGAACCAGAACGATCTCCGGAATCGCGGTCTTGGGGTTTTCAATCAGCCCGACCAGCCTGCGGGCAGCTTCGGCGCCAAGGCTTGCGGTATCCTGCCGTATCGTTGTGAGCTTGGGCTTCATATACTGCATTACCGGTATGCCGTCATAGCCGGCGATAGAGATATCCCGCGGCACCTGCATCCCCCGGCCGACAATCGCATCATACGCGCCGAAGGTAGCAAAGTCGTCGGCGATCAAAATGCACGTGGGTCTGTTGGGCAGATCGAGCAGCTTTTCCACCGCCTGACGGGCGGATGTCGGATCGCTGTACTGGCACTGGATTACGTATTCATCCGGCGTGGAGATGCCCAGCTCCCCAAGGGTGCGATAGAACGAGCCAAGCCGCGTATCCGTGACCGCGCTGCGCTGTCCGTGTATGTTGGCGATCCGGCGGTGGCCCTGTTCGTAGAGATACTGCACCAGATGCCGGATGCCGTTGATATTGTCGGATTGGATGCAGGTGCGGTTGGAAAACATGTGGTCAATCGTCACAACGTGCATATCGCTGTTGACAAGCTGGGCAATTTCCGGTTGCAAAAAGTCGATACAGGCAATGCAGATGCCGTCCACCTCGCGGTACTGGCAATGCTCCAGATAGGTCATCTGGTTTTCCCCGATGTTGTGGCTGATGAAGGTCACATCATACCCGTGCCGCTCGGCTTCCTTCTTAAAGCTCTCCAGCACATAGGAGAAATACGGATGCGTAAGGCCCGATTGCGTATCATCGGAAAACAGAACGCCCAGGTTGTAGGTGCGCTTGGTCTTCAGCGCCCGGGCATGGATGTTTGGGTAATAGCCGGTTTTCTTCGCTTCCTTGATAACCCGCTCCCGCGTAGCCTCGCTGATATCGGTATAGCCGTTGAGCGCCTTGGAAACAGTGGAGATGGATAAGCCGCAACGTTTGGAAAGTTCTTTAATCGTTATCGCCATGCCCGTATTCCTGCCTATCATATGGTTAATGTATTGCGTTTTCGCTACATCGTTTTCGGTATCAGCGTATCGCGGATCGGCGATTTAGTCAAGCGCTTTCTTTCCAATGATATGCGCATACAGGCTTGCACACATGATAAGCACTTGTTGCAGATATGGTTTACTTAAGTAACGAATACGTTTTCGTTTACCTGTTTCTATCAGCACTTATTTTGACAGATCCAATCCACAGATATCGTTCGCATCCAGATCGTTACCTTGGATGATGACACGACGCTGCACATCGCCAAACAGCCAGACATTTCCCTAATGCGACGTAATGGTTTCTTTTGTGCCATATATTACATATGTCATTGCCTTATTGATGCTTCGATCTTACTCGCCGTTCTATACGTGCTCAATTCACCAGAAATAATACCGCTGTGAGGCCATGCGAAACGTGAATTATTCGAAAACGTTTGATTCGCTGAAAAAATACGAGATTTATACAGAATTGTCCGAATTCTTCCGTTGTTTTATCCCGTACCGGTTCCCTGACGGAAGATCTGAGAGATTTTGAATCCCATATCCTGTAAGGGTTTAGACTATTTCTCAGTCTTGCGCCAATACCAGCAGGCACACCAATCTGTGCTCGCACACATTATGCGCAATGCACATAATTAGTATGCCTCATTAGGTCAGATAACACAGTTTATTGAAAATTGAACCCATTGTTTGTGTTGACAAAAAGCAACAAAAATTATATAGTATGTTTAGCTAATTAGTCGGATGTTCGGCTAGGGAGAGCCTGAATGCCCGCAAATGTATGGAGACCGATACCATTAAGCCTGGTACCGTGACAAATTGTACCGGATACAGGCCGAAATCTCTTCATACCGCGAGCGAAAAGCTTTTCATAAAACACAACCGGCTAAACTAGAAAATATTGGAGGGATATTTATGAAAAAGGCACTCGCGATTCTCTTGGGAGTCACTCTGCTGATCGGCCTGGTCGGTACCGCCGCGGCAGAAAAAACCGTCATCAACCTGTGGACATTCACCGAAGAAGTCCCTGGAATGATCGACAAGTACATGGAACTCAATCCCGACTTTGCTGCACAGTACGAGGTCGTTGCTACGGTCATCAATGACCAGAACAACCAGTATGCAAACGCTCTTGATGCGGCATTGCTTGCCGGCGGCGCTGACGCCCCCGACATGTACACCGCCGAATCCGCCTTCGTTCTCAAGTATACCCAGGGCGACGCGGCCAGCTTTGCCGCGCCTTACGCTGATCTGGGCATGGGCGATGTGGACCAGATGGTTCTGGATGCCGAAATCGCAAAATACGCCGTGGAAATCGGTACCCGTGACGGCGTTCTGGTCGGCCTTCCCTATCAGGCGACCGGCGCTGGCATGATCTACCGTCGCTCCATCGCCATGGATGTTTGGGGCACTGACGATCCCGCTGCCGTCGCCGAAAAAGTCGGCCCCGGCTGGGATAAGTTCCTCGAAGCGGCCGCTGAGCTGAAAGCCAAGGGCTATGCTGCGGTTTCCGGCGGCGGCGACATCTGGCAGGCCATCCGTACCGGCGGCGAGCAGCCCTGGATCGTGGACGGCAAGCTTGTGATCGACCCCTATCGTGAAGCGTACATTGATTATGCCAAGACCCTGTATGACAACGGCTACATGAACGACACCACCGCGTGGTCCGATGCCTGGTATGCCGACATGGACGGCGTGGGCGCAATGCCCGTGTTCGCGTTCTTCGGTCCCGCCTGGCTGATCAACTACGTGATGATCAACCACTCCGACAACACCTTCGGCGACTGGGCAGTCACCACCCCGCCGGTAGGCTTCTTCTGGGGCGGCACATGGATCATGGCCAACAAAGACTCCGATGTGAAAGACGCTGTCGGCAAGCTGATCGAATGGATCACGCTTGATACGTCCGACACCGGTCTGCAGTACTACTGGGCGAACGGCACCATGAAGGAAGGCGAAGTCGGCACCAAGGATACCGTCTCCTCCGGCGTTGTAATGGCCAAATCCGACGGCGCAGTTGCATTCCTCGGCGGCCAGAACATGTTCGACGTGTTCGTACCTGCCAATCAGTATGCTTCCGGCGCATCGTTAACCCAGTATGACCAGACCATCAACGATGCCTTCAACGACCAGGTCAACCAGTACAAGCTGGGCGAAAAGACCCGTGACGAAGCCATCGCGGACTTCAAAACGACTGTCGCCGACAACCTGGACATCATCGTCGACTAATCCCCAATCCTTATGAACGGGCAGGGGTAGCGGATGGTTAACGCTATCCGCCCCCTGCCTTCATTATAGTGAGGTTGAATGCGAGATGAACTTACGCCGCCGGAAAAAGAGTATCAGCTATGCTAGGTACGGGTATTATTTTGTCATTCCTTTCGTTGTAGCGTTCTTGATCTTCTCTTTATACCCTACCGTTTACACAGCATTACTCGGGTTCACCAACTCAAAAGGATTGGGAAATATCAACTGGCAATTGCTGTCTAATCCTTTCCAAAACTTTGAAACGATACTCAAGAATAAAACATTCAATACATCTGTCGCAAACACAATTAAAATCTGGACACTGAATTTCGTTCCGCAAATGATCCTTGCCCTGTTGCTGACAGCATGGTTTACATCGCCGTCTATCAAGCTCAGAGGGCAAGGCGCATTCAAAGTCATGTTCTATATGCCCAACATCATCACAGCGGCATCCATTGCCATCCTGTTTCGTGCATTGTTTGGCTATCCGACAGGCCCTGTGAATTATCTGCTGGAAAAACTGGGCATGATAGACGCCGCCATACCGTTTATCACACTGAAAGCACCTTCACAATATATCGTATCTTTCATCCAGTTCTGGATGTGGTACGGCTATACGATGATCATCCTGATTTCCGGTGTATTGGGCATCAACCCGCAAATCTTTGAGGCTGCGGAAATCGACGGCGCATCCAATACACAGACATTTTTCAGAATCACATTGCCAAACCTCAGAACGATCCTTCTGTATGTTCTTGTCACCAGCATGATCGGTGGTTTGAATATGTTTGATATCCCCAAGGTCATGCTCGACGGCGGTCCGGACAGCGCAACGTTGACCGTCAGCGTATTCATATACAATCAGGCTTTCTCCGGCAGTTTTTTGTATGCGCGCGCGTCGGCAGCCAGTATGCTGCTGTTTGTGGTCATCGCATTCCTGTCCATTGGGTTGTTCTTCCTAATGCGTGATAAAGATGAACTTCAAAATCGCAGAAATCTGAAAGCCCTGCAAAAATCGCGGCGCAAAATGCCAAAAGCGTCTGGAGGTGCCCTGTCATGAAAAAACAATGGTCTACAGGGAAAAAGATCTTCACAATCGCCGCGTACACAGTTTGTATCCTGCTGACGATTCTGAGTCTGTTCCCGTTCGTCATCATGATTATCAACGCCACGCGTTCAACGCCTGAAATACAGTCCCATACCATTTCACTGCTTCCGTCCACACATTTTCTGGACAATATCGCAATCCTGAACGGAAAGGCGTTCGATCCTATCATCGGGTTTAAGAACTCTTTCATCATTTCCACGTCTGCAACCCTCCTGACGCTGTATTTCTCCTCGCTAACGGCGCACGCGCTTGTCTCCTACAACTGGAAACTGCGGCAACCGTTCTTCACCTTTATTATGGCTGTCATGATGATCCCCGCGCAAATCACCGGCATTGGCTTCTTCCAGTTTATGTATTCCATCCATATGGTTAACAATTTCCTGCCGCTGATCATCCCAGCTATGGCCGCACCTGCGGGCGTGTTTTTCATGCGGCAGTTCATGCTGGCGTCGTTGCCGCTGGAACTGCTGGAGGCGGCACGCATTGACGGATCGCACGAATTTTATACCTTCAACCGTATTGTGCTGCCGTTGATGAAACCAGCGCTGGCAACACAGGGAATTTTCGCGTTTGTCACGAGCTGGAACGCCTTATTTATGCCAATGGTACTGTTGACTGCATCCAAAAACTACACCATGCCGTTGATGGTGCAATTGCTGCGGGGTAATATTTACCAGACGGAATACGGCGCGATTTATCTGGCCCTGATGCTGACGGTACTGCCACTCTTTGTGATCTACTTCGCATTGTCGAAATACATCATTGCCGGCGTCGCCTTGGGCGGCGTCAAAGGCTGAGCTCTGTCCATAGAACCGAATTTGCGCTGTTTCACAGTTACGGCCCCGCATCATACCAAGATGAGGCGGGGTCATACAATTCGTAGACTTTTCATCTTTTACACGCCAGTCAGGCTGCATCTCCTTGTTCGAGTCGTGAAGAGCTATCACGTAAGTTGGCGTACGGTCCACCTCGTATCACTCTTGTTTCCCCCGCAACTTTTGTTATTGAAGCTGCCAGATGAGTATATTGAGACTTTGCCGAAAGAAAACCGCCTCCCCTGTAAAGAGAGGCGGTTTCAGCAATTAGAAAATTAACGCTTGAAGATAGCTTTCCCGGGATACATCGCCGCTTTGCCAAGCTCTTCCTCGATACGGAGGAGACGGTTGTACTTGGCAACGCGCTCGCCGCGGCTGGGTGCTCCGGTCTTGATCTGGCCTGCGTTCAGGGCTACGGCCAGGTCGGCAATGGTGGTATCGCAGGTTTCGCCGGAGCGGTGTGAGATCACCGAGGTGAACTTCGCCTGCTGCGCCATGTGCACGGCGTCGATGGTTTCGGACAGCGAGCCGATCTGGTTGAGCTTGATCAAAATGGAGTTGGCGCTGCCGTTATCAATGCCCTTCTTCAGGCGCTGGGTGTTGGTCACGAACAGGTCGTCGCCGACCAATTGCACCTTGTGGCTAAGCCTCTTCGTCAGCTTCTGCCAGCCCTCCCAGTCCTCCTCGTCCAGCGGATCCTCCAGCGATGCGATGGGGTATCTGGACACGAGGTCCTCCCAGTAGGCGATCATCTCGTCAACGGTGTAGCTCTGCTTGTGCTTGGGCAGGAAATATCCCTTCTCGGCCTTCCACTCGCTGGATGCGGCATCAATGGCAAGCATGAAGTCGTCGTAGGGCTTATATCCCGCTTCCTCCACCGCGCGCAGCAGATACTGAATGGCTTCCTCGGCGCTTTTCAGGTTGGGGGCAAAGCCGCCCTCGTCGCCAACGGCGGTGTTATGCCCATCCTTTTTAAGGATCTTCGCCAGGGTATGGAATACCTCGGTGCTCTGGCGCAGGCCCTCCGCAAAGGACGGCGCGCCGACCGGCATGATCATGAATTCCTGCACATCGATGTTGTTGGCGGCATGGACGCCGCCGTTGAGCACGTTCATCATCGGCACGGGCAGCGTATGCGCGTCCGAGCCGCCGATGAAACGGTACAACGGTACACCCTGGGCATTCGCCGCGGCTCTGGCTGCTGCCAGCGATACCGCAAGAATGGCGTTGGCGCCGTAGTTGGACTTGTCCGTGGTGCCGTCCGCGGTGATCATCGCCTGGTCGATCTCTCTGGTTTTGGCGGCGTCCGCGCCGTGCAAAACCTTGTTGATCTCGGCGTTGATATGACCGACGGCTTTGCGTACACCCTTGCCGCCATAGCGTTTGGGATCGTTGTCGCGCAGCTCCAGCGCTTCAAAAATGCCAGTCGAAGCGCCGCTGGGTACTGCGGCTGCGCCTGTAACGCCGTTTGATAGCGTTACCTCGGCTTCCACTGTGGGGTTGCCGCGGGAATCCAGAATCTCGCGGCCGTGAATATTTTGAATGGTATATGACATTGTAAAATCCTCCGCTCACTCGGTCCAAACAGGGTCATCCGTACCATACGGTCCTACATATAGTATATCATGCGGCGGGGAATTTAAACCGGTTTTTATCGGCTGCCCTTAAGTACGGCGCCGTGTTTGCGTGCCGTGCGAAGCACCTTGAAAATCTCTGCGGGCTTGGGCGGTTTGCCGTACATCAGCACACCCATACGATAGATGCTGGCCGACAGCACCCCCGTGCCTACGGTGGTGGCAATCAGCAGCACAACGGAAATCACAATCTCGTACCACGCCGGGGTGGCCATCGCAATCCGTGCAAACATCGCCATGGGCGCCGTGAACGGGATGAACGAGCATACCTTCAATAGCGTGCTGTCGGCGTTGCCCGAGGACATCGAGGTGATCACGATGAGGAAGCCGACGATGAAGATTAGAAGAACGGGCATAATCGAGGCCGATACATCCTCCAGGCGGGAGACCAGCGAGCCGATTGCCCCGAACATAAACGCGTACAGGGAAAAGCCCAGCAGGAAGAACAGCAGCACGTAGCCGACGATGGGCAGCGGCATATTGAAGATGCTTGCCACAACCTCGTTGCCTGCCCAGGCGGACGCGTTCAGGTTATAGAACAGCACGGCAGAGCCAAAAATCACAGCCATCTGAATCAGTCCGGACAATGCCGCGGCGATAATCTTGCCAAACAGCAGGCTGTTGGGCCGTGTGGAGGTGATGAGAAGCTCCATCGTGCGCGAGCCCTTTTCCGTTGCGATCGAGGTCGCCACAATCTGCCCGTACAGCATAATCGCCATATACAGCGCCATTAACAGAATATAGGTATAGAAGAACGTCTCCGTCTGGCTGACGCCCAGGTTATCCACGCTGATGCTGACAGCGGGATTCAAAATTGCATCCGCCTCCGCCTGGGGAATGGCAAGCGCGGCCAGCGCCTCATAACGCGCGGCATAAACCATGGCAGCGCTGATTTGCCCGGCGGTATTGTCCGTCAAGCTCAGGTTGCGCGCGATGTAGGTGGCGGTCAGCGGGTCCTGGATCAGGATCGCGCCGCTGTACTGGCCCTTTTGCACCTGTGCGCGCACCGTGGCGGCGTCATCCTCCACCAGGCGCAGGGATTTATGCTGCAAGGCATTGGCTAACAGCACCAGTGCCTGGTCGCTGAGCGCGCCGGACTGGTTCACAACGGCGATAACGTCCTCGCCGGACTCCTGTACGGACAGCTGCTCCACCTGCGTAACAGGCGCGGTTTCCACCGGCGTCTCCTGTTTGGAAAACAGGGTTTTGATATTGGGATAGCTCAGCACAATCATCAAGACGGCGACGAATAGTATCGTCATCACCTGATACACTCTGGATTTGAAATATCCGCCCAGTTCAAACCTCAGTACGGCATTGAATTGTTTCATACTCTCATCCCCTCTCATATGGTGCTGCTGGTGTATTCAACAAAGACATCTTCCAGCGACGGCTCAAATACGCGGTACCCCTCCACGGGAACACCGCTTTCGCTCAGCCCGGCCAGGATGGGCAGCGTGTCCTTCCCGTCCGGCACATGGAGATGCACATCGCCTCGCGCCTGCTCGGCCTGCAACCCCTTGCCCGACAGATACGCAACGGCGTTGCCCTGGGCGTCTGCCGGGACATCCAGCACCAAATGATGGCGGTCGTACGAGCGTTTATGCGCTTCTATATCCGTATTCAGTACAATTTCACCCCGGTTGAGGATTGCGATATCCCGGCAGAACTCCTCCACATAGCTCATCTGGTGGCTGGAGAACAGCACAATCTTGCCCGCGGCTATGCTCTCCCTGACAATATCCTTGAGAAGCTTTGCATTGACCGGATCCAGCCCGGAAAACGGCTCATCCAGGATGAGCATCTGGGGATCGTTGAGCATGGCGGCGGCCAGCTGGATCTTCTGCTGGTTGCCCTTGGACAGGGCGTCGACCTTTTTACCGATGTACTCCGTAAGCTCCATGCGTTCCAGCCAATGCTGCACGCTGTGCTTGGCATCGGCAAGGCTCAGCCCCCGGAGATTGGCCAGGTACACAAGCTGATCGACAATCAGCCGCTTGGGGTACAGCCCGCGCTCCTCAGGCAGGTAGCCGATGCGAACGTCGCCCTGCCGGAACGGCCGATTGTCCAGCAGCACCTCTCCGCTGTCGGCCGCGAATACATCCATGATGATGCGGATGGTTGTGGTCTTGCCCGCGCCGTTGCGCCCCAGAAGCCCAAGCGAGTGTCCGCTTTCTACGGCAAACCCTACGCCCTTCAATACTTCATGGTCGCCAAAGCTCTTATAGAGCTGCCTGATTTCCAATCTCATACCGTCTTCCCCCTTGTTTGTCCGGTTTTTCCGCTTGTCTGCGGCGTATATGATTCCATGCTTTTCGGCAATAGACTACGCAAATCTGTGGCGTTCGTCAAGCGAATACGCCTGTACAATACGCTCTGTGTGCCCAAACATACAAAATTCCCGCCCATGCTGCGCATGGGCGGGAATCGCTATCATTGCTTATTGCTCGGCAGAATCCTGAGCGGTATCCGACTTCGCCCGGGATGGTTCCTCTTTGTCTGCCCGGTGCCCGCGGAAGCTGCCAACAATGGAGATCACCGCGCCGACCAGCAGGAACAGGTAATACGAGAAGAACCGCCACACCAAAAGCGCGAGTCCGATGGTGCCCTGGGTGAACGCCCCGGCAAAGAAAATCAGGAATCCGCCCTCCTGCGCGCCGCTGGCGCCGGGCAGAGGCGTATAGCTGGCGCTGATAAACAGAAGAAAGGAAAGCGATAGCAGCTCGTACCAATGCGTGCCGGAAAGGTCGAACGCACGGTAGACGCTCAGGGGTATGCTCATCAGCGATAGCAGGCTCAGCGCCGCAAACACCATCTGGCCGATGATGCGCTTGGGGTACTTCATCAGCCGCAGGATGGACATATGGTACATATCCATTCCCGCGTCCAGCCGCACGATGCGCTCCTCCGGCCGCTTGATAATGCGCAGCTTCGCGCCGACGCGCACAAAAAACAGGATGATCGCCTGCACCAGCGGCCTGTGCAGCGCAATCAGCAGGATGAGCGGAATGGACAGGAAGTTGATCCCGTAGCCGATGTACACAAACCACTTCGCCCCTGGTGTCAGCTGTGCGTTGATATACACCGAGTTGGCAATCCAAAGCACGGTAGACATCACCACCACCATTATCTGCAGCGACAGGAACTTGATGGACAGCGCTGAGGTTGCAATCGGCACGGGAATTTTCCGCTTGCTCAGGTAATAGACCTGCATTGGCTGTCCGCCGCTGGAGCCGGGGGTGATGTTGGCATAATAAAAGCCCAGAAGCGTGACATAGGTTGCAAACCCGATGGAGATCGGGTATTTCTGCTTGCGTAAAAAGTAATGCAGTCCGAGCATATCAAAAAGCATATACCCAAACCACCCCAGAAATGCGCACAAAAGCCACTGCGTTTTCAAGGTGAACAGCACTTCCCAGGCATTGGTCAGGTCGCTGTTTGAAAACGCGATAAAAACAATCAGTCCAAGCGTTGCCGCAATAAACAGAAAGCTGAGAATGCTACGCTTCATGCGCTGTTCCTTTCTGTTTTTCTTGAATCAGGGCTTTATAGCGCGCTTCCACCGATACCATCAGCTCGCTCCACGGTATGGGAATGGTTCTGCGGGCTTCCTCCCCTACGGTTTTTGCGCTCTTGAGCGCCTGCGTAACCGTTTGCGCGATGGCTTCGGGACTCAGCTCGCACAGGTAGCCGTTCTGCCCGCTGATGATCCCTTCGGCCGAGCAGCTGCCCTCGATAAGCACCGCGGGCGTGCCCATGGCCGCCGCCTCGCGCACCACCATCGGCGCGTTATCGTACACCGAGGGGAAAACCAGCAGGTCCGCGCGCTCGTACAGCGCCATCAGGGTGGGTCGCTCGTTTAAAAACCCAGTGTACTGGACGCTATCGTCAATGCCGAGCGTCCGGGCAAGGGCTTGCAGCTTCCCGGCGTCCGGGCCGCTTCCAACCATCAGGAGATGAAAAGCCTGTCCCTGCCGCTTCAGGATTTCACAGGCGCGCAGCACCGCGTCCGGGTTTTTCTTGAGGTTTTGCTGTCCGGCGAAGATGAGCACCGGAACGCCGTCGGGCACCGGGAAACGGGTCAGCGCTTCCCTGCGCTGCTCCGGGGTCAGCGTAAACGGATCGGTGCCGTTTGGCATCACCACAACATCGCCCCGATAGCCATAGGACTTGAGCACCTCGCCCGTCTGCCGGTTCACCGCCCATACCTCGTCACATTGCTCGAAGAAGCGAACGATGTATTGTACCACGGCATTGGCAATCAGCCTGGAGTGTGTGACCTTGAGAAAATCATCGTAATACTTGGAATGGAAGGTTGCCACCAGCGGCACATGCAGCCGCCTGGCCAGGCGGCGCGCCTCACGCGCGCCAAAAAAAGGGCTGTGCGCATGCAATACATCAAAGGGCATTTGGTCTGCCTTGCGGCGGTAGCTGCCCGACAGCCGCGGGATCCCCACGCGGTATGCCTCTCCGGGCACCGGAACGCCGCCGTATAAGAGAACTTCAACACCCTCCGGCGGGTCGAATTTCCGGTTTTGGGGAGCAATATATACAGCCCGGTGCCCCCGCGCTGAAAGATGCTTGCAATAACTCAGCATGACACGCCCCACGCCGTCCAACGTTGGCGGATACGACTCGCAGAACTGTCCTATCAGCACAGCAACTGTGCCTCCGTTTCCGGGCCTACAGCTTGCATTGGCCCGCAATATAACCCACAGTATATCACAGCAGCCGCGCTTTTCCTATAACCGGCATAACCGCGCGGCACATATATGCCCGGCATGTAGCGCCTGCCGGACCGGTGATGCTGTCATTCATCAGATACCAATATACTGAAAAAGACTGTGCCTGTCAAACAACTTGACGGGTATCGGCGAGCCCCGCTATAATACAATCAGCACGATCACCCCGCGCTTGGCATATCCGGAGGTCAGCCATGTACAACATTCAGTCTCATGTTGAAGAAATCGGTACGCAGACGTTCTCCGACCGTTCATTTGATACTCTGGACAGCCTGGTGCTTTCGCATCTTTCCTATATCCCCATGGAAGGGTTCCTGGAGGATGAGAAGACCCCAACACTGCAAACACTTGGCTCCTTTGCCGCGCAAAACCATCACGGCGGCTTCGTTTCAGCCTATCAGCGCAAGTGCTATGACCTTTTACAGCTGTGCGCGGCCTCCAAGCGCTATGGCGAAATTGATATCATCAGATATCACAACAATTTTGATCCCGACCATGAAACACAGTTTTCCGCCACGACCTTTGCCCTGCCCGGCGATGTGCGCTATATCGCTTTCCGTGGCACCGATGTAAGCCTCGTGGGCTGGAAAGAAGACTTCAATATGTCGTTCATGACCGTGCCGGCGCAGCTGCAGGCCGTGAACTATACACATGCCGCTGCCGGAACCTTTGGCGGCGACCTGTACCTTGGCGGGCACTCCAAAGGCGGCAATCTGGCGCTGTACGCCGCCTGCCATGTAAACGACGGGGTTCGCAAGCGCATCGGCCAGGTATTCAGCTTTGACGGCCCTGGCGTGGACAAGCCAACGCTGGACAGCCCCCAGTACCAGGCGGTTCGGGATCGCGTTGAGAGCTGGGTTCCGCAAAGCTCGGTTGTCGGCATGCTGTTGTGCTATCATCCGGATTATCTGGTGGTGCGGTCAGAGGCCATAGGCCTGGCGCAGCACGACGCCTTCACCTGGCGCATCCAGGACGGCGCGTTTCAACAGCTGCAAGAGCTCAACCTGGTCACCCGCAGATCCAACGAGGCCTTTAACCACTGGCTGGATCAGCAATCCCAGGAGGAGCGCCGCTTTATGGTCGATGTGATTTTCAAAATCGTATCCGGCATCGGCATTGATAACGTCAGCCCGCTGATTGAAGACTTCAAGGGCAACACGCTGAAGATGTTTTCCGCCTTTAACCGGCTTGAGCTGGAGACCCGCGTCCGGGCCATGCGGCTGCTGGCGGGACTGCTGTCGACCGAAGCCGGATTTGCGGTCAGGCAGCTGCTCGCCAACGTGTTCCGTACGCAAACCAGCTAGCAGCTTCCCAAGTATCCAAACAACAGAAAGGATTCCATTGCAGTACTATGTATTGGAAGCCACATTCAAAAATGACCTTTCCGGGAATACCGCATCACGGATTTCAGCCTTTTCATTTGTCGGGGGACACTGATAGCCTTTTTGACATGATATATCTGCATATCGCTCCGCTTAGAATTGCTTGAGGAACGCCTCGATGTTCCGCCGCCCAATCGCTTCTTTTTCAGCGTCGGTCAGCGCAAGCGCGGCAAAGCGCTGCCGCTCCACGACGGGATCCCACATGGGGAAATCGGTCGCGAAGCACACACGATCGGGCCGGTAGCGGCGCAAGAGCGTAACCGCTTCCTCCGGCGCGAGATGATACAAGCTTGAGGACGTATCCACCCATACGGTATCCAGTTCGGCCAGATAGCGCCAGCTATCGTCCCACTCCATCCAGCCGCCGAAATGCGCGGCGATCACCTTGACCTCCGGCACAGCCCGCAGTGCCTTTTGCAGCTGCCTGGGCGCGCTGTAGGAAAAGCGCGGGTCGCCCATGTGCAGCATCGCGGGCATGTTTTCCTCCGCCAGGATGCGCAGCACCCCAATCACACCCGCGCCGTCCAGCGGTACCTTTTGCATATCGGCGTGTATTTTCACGCCCTGCAGCCCGCCCGCGCGGATGCGGCGAAGCTCCCTGCGGATATCCGGCATATCCGGATGGATTGCGCCAAAGCCGATGAGCCGATCCGGGTTTTCGCTCTCGGTGCGCATCAGATAATTGTTGATGCTTACGACGCGCTCCGGCGTAATGGCGACACCCAGCACCATGTGCTTTTCAATGCCTGCCTGCTCTCCCCTTTCCAGCAAGGTTTGCAGACGCCCGTCGCAGTTCATGGAGATATCGTAAAATTCCGCCGTAGCCATGGAAGCCTTGATGGCGATTTCATCGGGATAAATATGCGCATGTGCATCGATATACAGCAAGTTTCAGCAGCTCCCCGTTCTTTACAGTTTCGCTCTTTATAGTGCATCCGGCATGAAAAATTGTCAACAGCCGGGAACAAACCCGCCGGAACAATCGTTGAATGAGAAGATCGGGATTGCCATTTCAGGAAGGAGGTGCGCGGTTTGACTGAGCGAATGCTGCAAAAGGCCAGACGCGGGGACGCGGATGCGTTCATCGCGCTGTGCGCGCCTTTTGAAGGGCTTGTTTACCGCCATTGCCTGCAAATGCTCAAAACCCAGGCCGACGCACAGGACGCCGCCCAGGAGACGATGCTGCGCGCATTTCGGTCCTTTCCCTCGTATGAGGAGCGCAGCGAGCTGGGCACCTGGCTTTTCCGCATCGCGCACAACGTGTGCCTGGATAGTATCAAGCGCGCGCACAACCGCTATGAAACCGCGTCGCTGGACGCGATGCACGAGGCGGGGTTCGACCCTGCTACAGGCAGCCCGACCCCCGAGGATGCCTACCTGCAAAAAAGCGAGCAGGAAGAGCTTGGTGACGCTATGAAAACCCTGCCCGACCGCGAACAGGCGCTGTTGTCCCTGCGGTACGGCGACGGGATGAGCTATTTGCAGATCGCAAAGGTTATGCGCCTGCCGCTGGGCACCGTGAAAAGCGCGCTGAGCCGCGCCAAGGATGATTTACGCAGCGTCGTAGAGAAATTAAAGTCATGACCGGGAACAAACACAGCATCCGCTCGTCTAAAGATAGTGAAGGGAGGTCCAAGCGCATGAACAGGAAACCGTCGGGCGACAGGCTTGATCGCGCGTTGACCTCGCTGTATCAAACGGACGTCCCCGAGGCCTTCAAAGCCTCGTGGCGCGACGCCGTAAAACGAGAGGAGACGAATGAGATGAAACAAAGCCCCGGCCTTGCATGGCTCCGGCGCGCCGCGCTGCCCATTGCCGCGGCGGCGGTGCTTGTGATCGGCACGGCCGTGACTGGCGTAATCGCACCCAAAACACAGGAACCCGCGCCAAGCCCCGACTATGGTACTCAGCCTGCCGTATACACATCCAAAACCGCCGGGGCAGGCGACGTGTACAACTTCGATTTTGCATCCGATACCGCTGAAAACGAGACCCTGTCCATGGCGGCGCAGCCGCGCGGATATAATGGAATCGCAGAGGATACCGACGGCATGAACGAAAGCGCTGTAAAGGCGCAGGACACACGCAAAATCGTGCGGACCGTGAACCTGACCCTTGCGACTCCGGCCTTCGATTCCGATTATGAAACGATTCTGTCGCTTACAGAGGCATCCGGCGGGTATGCAAGCTCCGTCAGCATGTATGAGCAGCAAACCGATAAGCGCGCCGCCTCGTTTGAGCTGCGAATCCCGGCCGACAGGCTGGACAGCTTCTTAAGCGGCCTAAGCGGCATCGGCCGTGTTACCGACCGTTATGAAACGGCTACGGACATGACCACCCAGTACACCGATACGCAGCTTCGGCTGCAAACCCAGCAGGATAAAATGACCCGCCTGCAGGAGCTGCTTCTCAAGGCCGAGACCGTGGAAGACCTTCTTGCCATTGAAAGCGAGATCGCCAATACCCAGTACGAGCTGGACAGCCTGCAATCCTCCCTGTTGTACATCGACAGGCAGGTGGATTACGCAACTGTCGGCGTGTATCTGCAGGAGCAAACCGCAGGCGACGCCGCGGCGGCAGAAGACCTGACCATCGGCGAACGGCTCCTGAGCGGTCTCAAAGCGTCGCTCAAATGGCTTGGCGGGTTCTTCGAAAACATGCTCGTATTCCTAGTCGCGGCCGCGCCCGTGATTGTCCCCCTGATTCTTGGGTATACTATCTACCGGCTGGTGCGCAGGCACCGCAACACTCAAAAATAGCCTGAGGAGGCATTATTATGAAAAAACTTCTTGGAATTCTGTTGGTCCTTATGCTTATCGTTGGTTCCGCTTCGGCTCTGGCCGAGGGCAGCACCGTAACCGCCATCGGCTCCGGCACCGTGACCCTGGTTCCCGATATGGCCAGCTTCTCCGTGGGAATCACCACGCAGGACGCCCTGATTACCACCGCCCAAACCGCCAACGCCGCCGCCATGCAGGCCGTTATCGCGGCGCTGACCGCGTTGAACGTCGCCAGAGAAGACATCCAAACCGAGTATTACTCCGTATATCCCGTTTATGACTATCAGGGCAGCGCCCCCAAGGTGACCGGCTATGAGGTCAGCAATACCGTTACGGTCGTCGTGCGCGATCTGGCTTCACTGCCGACCCTGCTGGACGCGGCCGTGGAAGCGGGCGCTAACAACGTGTACAGCCTGACCTTCCAGAGCTCGGAGCAGAACACCGCCTATGAGCAGGCACTGACCGCCGCCGCACAGGACGCGCTGCGCAAGGCCGCGTTGATGGCCCAGGCCATCGGCCGCGAAGCCGGCGATCCCCTGTCGATCACGGAGAATGCGAGCTCCAATGTGTTCTTTGCCCAGCGCGCCGCCTACTCGCTGGATTCCTCCTACGCGACGCCCATTGAAAACGGTATGGTCACCATTACCGCGGAAGTCACGGCCGTCGTATCGATGAAATAACCGGGGAACGATTCCCGTCGTTTTCACAACAACAGCTTCGCCCGTTCCGGCCTTTGCGCCGGGGCGGGCGATTGTTGATTTCACCCCCTTGGAGTGCTACAATGGGGGCATGGACGAACGATTGATTTCCGCCGCGGAGGCAACACTCCGGCGCGCGGGATTGCTCAGCGAGAAGGCAACGGTGCTGGTCGCCTTAAGCGGCGGCGCGGATTCCGTTGCCCTCTTGCTTACCATGCAAAAGCTCAGGCAAACAACCGGCATCAAAGTATACGCCGCGCATGTGGAGCACGGCCTTCGGGGTGAGGACGGCCTTGAGGACGCCGCGTTTTGTGAAGCGCTTTGCAAACGCCTCAAAGTACCCTTTACCTGCGACCATGCCAGGCTTCCGGGCAGCATGGACGATGCGGGCGTAGAGGCGGCGGCGCGGGAAGCGCGCTATACGCTGCTCCTGGCCCGCGCCAGGGAATGCAGGGCCGATGCGCTGCTCCTGGCGCACCACCAGGACGACCAGGCCGAAACCGTGCTCCAGCACCTACTGCGCGGCAGCGGGGCGCGGGGGGTAAGCGGTATGGACGAGATCACACAGCGCGACGGCGTCACTATATTGCGTCCGTTTTTATCGCTGTCCAAGCAAGCGCTGGTGGACGCGCTGGACGGCGAAGCCTACCGCACCGACGAATCAAACCTGGCTCCCGTATGCCAGCGCAACCGGCTGCGGCTTACGGTAATGCCCCTGCTCACACGCGAAAATCCCGCAGCCATTACGCATATCGCCCAGTCCGCCGTGCTGTGCAGGCTGGACGAAACCTATCTCATGCAACAGGCGGAACAGCTTTTGCATACCGCCCTGATTGACAAACCGCCGTTCTTCTGTTTACATAGAGTAGCTCTGCAAAGCGCGCACCCCGCCGTTGCCCTGCGCACGCTGCGCAGGTTTGCGGAACTCGGCCTGGAACGCTGCGGTGCTTTAACCGACGAACGCTCCCTGTCCGCAGAGGACTCGCTGCGGTTACTAGCGCTTGTGTCCGCGCCGGAAAACACGGTGCTGAACCTCCCCGGCGCGCTGCACGCCATGGCGACCGAGCGCTATATTCACCTGACGCGTATGGAGGGCGACGAACCGCTGGTTGACCGCCCCCTGCACGGTCCGGTGAAGCTCAACGCCGAGGCGACCCCCATTGCATTTGGCGATATCGCTTTTTCGGCGATGCCGCACAATCCGGGCGGCATCATCCCCGACGGGAAGACGACCGTGGTGCTCACCGAGCGCCAGCTGCAAAAGGCCGTGCTCAGAACCCCGCTGCCCGGCGACGCGATTCGCCCCTTTGGCGCGGGAGGCAGCAAGCTCCTGCGCCGCTACCTGACCGATCAGAAGCTCGATCCGCCCTTCCGCAGGCATCTTCCCGTTGTCGCCATCGGCAACGAGGTGCTGTGGGCCGTGGGCGTCGGCGCGGCGGAATCCACACGCCTGCAGCGCGAGCCATCCATCCTGCTGACCCTGCAGGGCACGCTGCCCTGGTATCATTCCATGCATCAAAGGAGTACGTTATGAAACAGGATTGCCCCATGTTTGCGGATCTTTCGGAGATCTTGATTTCTGAGGAACAGATCAAAAGCACCGTAAAAAGCCTTGGCGAGCGCATTACCCAGGACTATCAGGGGAAAAACCCGCTGATGATCTGCATCCTCAAGGGTTCGACCGTCTTCTTCACCGATCTCATCCGCGAGATTGACTTGCCGCTGGACATCGACTTTATGGCCATTTCCAGCTACGGCTCCAATACCGTAAGCGGCGAGGTGCGGCTGGTGAAGGACCTGGATTCGAGCATCGAGGGCCGCAATGTGCTGATCGTGGAAGATATCGTAGACTCCGGCAAAACGCTTGCGTACTTAAAGCGCATTCTAAACAACCGCGGCGCGGCGAGCATCCGCATTATCACGCTGCTGGATAAGCCTTCCCGCCGTGTGGTGCCGCTGAGCGTGGACTACACCGGCTTTGAGATTCCCGACGCCTTTGTAGTCGGCTATGGTCTGGACTTCAACGAAAAATACCGCAACCTCCCCGTAATCGGCGTGCTGGACGAAAAGATTTATAAGTAAGGGGCGATAGGGGTTTCACCCCTATAACCCCGACAAGGGCCTTGCCCTTGACCCATAAACAATAGCCGCGCGATGCGCGGCTATTGTATTGGAGACCAGGCATTGCCCTTGGTTAGGGCGTTAGGGCGCAATCCCCTGACCTTATCTCTTACTTCATCAGTTTTACCAGGATGGCCTTTTGGGCGTGGAGGCGGTTTTCAGCCTCATCGAAAATCTCATCCGCGTGGGCTTCCATCACCTCATTGGTGATCTCCTCCCCACGGTGGGCAGGCAGGCAGTGGAGCACCATGGAGTCTTTTTTGGCAACGGCCATCACGGCATCGTTCACCTGATAGTTGGCAAAGGCCTTGGCGCGTTCCTCCGCCTCGCCTTCCTCGCCCATGCTGGCCCATACATCGGTGTAGAGCACATCCGCATCCTTGGCGAGGGCGAGAATATCCTGCCCGACGGTCAATAGCCCGCTTTCCTTGCCCCAGGCGACCAGCGCTTCATCCGGCTCGTAGCCCTTGGGGCAGGCGATGGCTACGGGCATGCCCATCTTTACGCAGCCCGCGATTAGGCTGTTGGCCATGTTGTTGCCCGCGCCCACAAAGCAAAGCTTCAGACCCTTGAGCGCACCCTTATGCTCGCGGATGGTCATCAAATCGGCCAGCACCTGGCAGGGGTGGGCGTAGTCCGTCAGCCCGTTGATGATGGGGATGGAGCCGTAGGCGGCCAGGTCTTCCACGTCCTGCTGGGCAAAGGTGCGGATCATGATGCCGTCCAGGTAGCGGCTGAGCACCCGCGCGGTATCCTGAATGGGCTCGCCGCGCCCGATTTGCAGATCGCGGCTGGACAGAAACAGCGCGTGGCCGCCCAGCTGCGCCATACCGACCTCAAACGATACGCGGGTGCGTGTGGAGGACTTCTGAAAAATCATCCCCAGGGTTTTGCCAGCCAGCACGTGGTGCTTGATGCCCTTTTTGTTCTCAGTCTTAAGCTGATCCGCCAGATCCAAAAGCTCCAGCAGTTCATCGGTGGTATAATCGGTCAATTTCAGAAAATGTTTCATCCTATAAAACCTCCTTGATGATGGCTACAGCGCTCTTCAGCTGCTCCCAGGAAATGGTCAGGGGCGGCAGCAGGCGCAGCTTATGCTTGGCGGTCAGGGTGACGACGCCTTGATTCAATAGGGTCTGCACCAGCGCGCGGGCGTCCTTTGTGGTCTCGATACCCAGCATCAGCCCGTAGCCCGTGATGCGCTTCACCGACGCGCACGTTGAAAGCTCCGCTTTGATGTATTCGCCCTTGGCCTTGACTTCCGACAGCAGCTCGTCTGTAAGCTGGCTGAGCACCGCGACAGCCGCCGCCGCGCACACGGGATTGCCGCCGAAGGTCGAGGCATGCGATCCGGCGGACAGGGTGTTTTCAACCTTTGCGCCCAGCAGGCATGCGCCCATGGGCAAGCCCCCGGCAAGGCCCTTGGCCGTCGAGACGATATCCGGCAGGATACCGAACTGCTGATAGCCGAACAAGGAACCCAGCCGTCCGTTGCCGGTTTGCACCTCATCCACAATCAACAGCACATCTCTGGCCTCGGTCAGTGTGCGCACGGATTTCACATACTCCGCGTCCAGCGGCTCCACGCCGCCCTCGCCCTGTACGACCTCGATCATCACGGCGCACACGGGGTGCTGGTCAAGTGCGGCCTGCAACGCAGCAATATCATTGGGCGGCACATGCACGAAGCCTTCGGGAAACGGGCCGAAGTGGTGATGGTAATGATCCTGGCCTGTCGCGGCAAGCGTTGCAAGCGTCCGGCCATGGAAGCTGTCTTCCAGGGTGACGATCACAGGCCTGACGTTCTCGCCGAACATGTCGGCGGTGTATTTGCGCGCGGCCTTAATAGCGCATTCATTGGCCTCCGCGCCGGAATTGCCGAAAAACGCCCTTTTCAGTCCCGAGCGCTTGCACAGAATTTCCGCCAGCTCACCCTGGGGCTGTGTATAGTAGAGGTTGGAGACATGCGCCAGCGTGTTTGCCTGCTCGCATACGGCATCCGCCCACGGCTTATTGCCGTAGCCCAGCACGTTCACGGCGATGCCGCTGCCCATATCGGTATAGGCTTTCCCCTCGTCGTCGAAAAGCGTTGCGCCCTCGCCGCGCACAAACGCCACATCAAACCGCGCATAGGTCTGGGCGATATATTGCTTTTCCTGTTCTTTGATCTTGTTCATGATAAATCCTCTCTTGGCGACGGATGAACCAATCGCATCTACAATCCCAGTGTAACGATATGGCAGATTTGGCTGAAGAGAGCCTCAACCGCAGCAGCGCTGCGTCAAGGCCTGATGAATTGCACAGATGCCATACAAGTGCAGATGCGAATGTGTCAGCGGCTGCCACCTGATATCAGTGTGTGAACATGGTTCCAACGCCCTCATCGGTTAAGCACTCGATCAATATCGCATGCTTGACGCGGCCGTCGATGATGAACACCTTCTGCACGCCCCGTTGAATGGCATCGATGCAGCATTCCACCTTGGGAATCATGCCGCCGGTGATCACCCCGTCGGAAATCAGCGCGGGCGCGGTATCCAGGGGAACGACGCTGATCAGCGAGCTTGCGTCCGCCGGGTCGCGCAGCACGCCGCGGATATCGGTCATGTTGATCAGGCTTCGGCGGAAAGCGCCGCCGCGATACGCGCCGCGGCCGTATCGGCGTTGATGTTATACACGTTGCCCTTCCCGTCGCCGCCGACGGTAGAGACAACCGGTATATAGCCCTTTTCCAGCACGTCGAGGATGGGCTGAACGTTCACGTCCGTGATTTCACCCACGAAGCCGTGCACATCATCGCGCTGCTTGGCGGTGATCATTTGCCCGTCCAGGCCGCACAGGCCGATGGCCTTGCCGCCGATGGATTGCAGGTACGCCACCAGGTTTTTGCCTACCTTGCCCGCCAGCACCATCTGCACAATTTCGGCCGTTTCGTGGTCGGTCACGCGCAGGCCGTCGATAAACTCGGTTTGCTTGCCGAGCTTCTTGAGCATATCGCTGATCTCCGGCCCGCCGCCGTGCACCAGCACCACACGGATGCCCACCAGCTGCAAAAGCCTCAGGTCACCCATCACCGCGCGTTCCAGCTCTTTGGATTGCATGGCGCTGCCGCCGTATTTGATGACGACGATCTTGCCCGTGTACTCCTGTATATAGGGAAGCGCCTGGATGAGCACCTCCGCGCGTTCGTTGATGGTCATGGTCATGGCTATGTTCCTCCTCAAGGTAAACGATGAATACAGAACTTGTACGATT